>Ga0335085_10000106_pt1 | contig 273346 bp, 225 predicted proteins | sample Lox_Sample_45_FD_206712 | JGI IMG/M metagenome (GOLD analysis project Ga0335085, IMG submission 206712) | Soil microbial communities from Loxahatchee National Wildlife Refuge, Florida, United States - Lox_Sample_4.5 | ecosystem: Environmental > Terrestrial > Soil > Wetlands | place: USA... | reverse complement strand
GATGCGGTCTTCGGCAAAGAACATGTGCTCGGTGCGGCAAAGCCCGATGCCTTCGGCCCCGAATGACCGCGCCACTTTCGCATCGCGCGGAATATCGGCATTGGCCCGCACGCCGAAGTCGCCGCGGAATTCGTCCGCCATTTTCATGAACGCCGCGAACACCGGCGAATTGGGATCCGGATCCTTGGTTTCGGCCTGGCCCAGGTAGACATCGCCGGTGGTGCCGTTCATGCTCACCCAGTCGCCTTCCTTGACCGTGATCGTCTTGTCTCCCACTTTCACGGTGGCGATTTTATTGCGCTCGGAAATGGCGATCGCGCCCGCGCCCACAACGCACGGCCGTCCCATGCCCCGCGCCACTACCGCCGCGTGGCTGCTCTTGCCGCCAATGGCCGTCAGAATGCCCTTGGCCACGTCCATGCCGTGAATGTCGTCCGGAGTCGTTTCCTTGCGCAGCAGAATCACCGGGCTCTTCTGGCTCAGCACCACCGCGTCATCCGCGCTGAATGCCACGCGCCCCACCGCCGCGCCGGGCGAAGCATCGATGCCCCGCGTCAGCTTCACCAGCTTCTTCAGCGAGGCCGGGTCGAACACCGGGTGCAGCAATTGGTCGAGCTGGTTGGGCGCGACGCGCAGCACCGCGGTCTTCTTATCGATCAGCCCCTCGCCGTGCATATCTACCGCGACCTTCACCGCTGCTGGCCCGGTGCGCTTGCCGTTGCGAGTCTGGAGCATGAAGAGCGTGCCTTCCTGCACCGTGAACTCGAAATCCTGCATGTCCTTGTAATGCTTTTCCAGCATCGAGGTGATTTCCACGAGCTGGTTGTAGACGTTCTCGTTCCAGTCCTTCAGCGCGCTGATGGGCTGCGGCGTGCGGATGCCGGCCACCACGTCTTCTCCCTGCGCGTTCACCAGGAACTCGCCGTAGAAGACCCTTTCCCCGCTGCCCGGGTCGCGCGTGAAGCCCACGCCCGTGCACGAAGTGTCGCCCGAGTTTCCGAACACCATGGCCTGTACGTTGGCGGCGGTGCCCAGGTTGTCCGGAATCTTTTCCATCTTGCGGTAGTACGACGCCTTGGGGTTCCACCACGAATTAAACACCGCGTTGCGCGCCAGTTTCAGCTGTTCGCGCGGGTCCTGCGGAAATTCGCGCTTGGTCTCCTTCTGGACGATCTTCTTGTACTCGGCGATCACCGCCTTCAGATCCTCGGCCGAAAGATCCGTATCCAGCTTCGCCTTCACCTTGTGCTTGCGGGCGTCGAAGGCTTCGTCGAACTTCGCCATGTCGATTTCCATGGCCACTTCCCCGAACATCTGGATAAACCGGCGATAGCAATCGTAGGCGAACCGCGGATTGCCCGTCTTGGCGGCCAGGCTTTCCGTGGTCTTATCGTTCAACCCCAGGTTCAGAATCGTGTTCATCATGCCAGGCATGCTGAACTTGGCGCCGGAGCGCACACTGACCAGCAGCGGGTCCGCCGGATCGCCCAGTTTCCTGCCCAGCCGGTCCTCCAACTCGACCAGCGCTGCGTCCACCTGCTCCTCGATCTCCTGCGGGACCGTGCGGTTATTCTCGAAGAAGATGTTGCACACCTCCGTCGAAATCGTGAATCCCGGAGGCACCGGCACGCCGGCCCGCGACATCTCTGCCAGCCCGGAGCCCTTGCCGCCGAGCACGTCTTTCATCGTTCCGTCCCCGTCGGCCGTTCCGTTGCCGAACGAGTAGACATACTTCTTCATTCTTCGCTCCTATGAAGTGGTAACAATCTCAGAAAAGTCCGCTATCGTGGAAAATTCCCGTAACAGCGTGTTGAGCAGCGTCAAACGGTTTTGCCGGATGCGAGCGTCCGGCGCATTTACTAAAACCTTGTCGAAAAACAGATCCACCTTGGGACGCAGCCGCGCAATCACGCTCTCAATCGGCTGCCCCGCGATGCGCCGGTATTCGTCGTACAAATCTCTTTCCGGTCCGGCTTCCAGCAGTTCGGCGTCGATCGTGCCGCTGCCCGTAAATTTCGCCTGCTCCAGAATGTTGCGGATGCGCTTGAAGCTCGCCGCCAGCGGTTCGAAATCCGGCGTCGGACGCAGGCTCTGGATGCGAATCAGCCGCGCCTCCAGATCCACCAGGTTGTTCCAGCCCGCCGCCATCGCCGCATTCACTTCGTCGTACTTGAATCCGCGAATGTCTTTGAAATAGAACTTCACGCGGTCTTCGAAAAAGGAAATCAGAGCTTCGTTTCCGCGAATCAGCTCCAGCAGCGGCAGCTCCAGCCGGCCTTCCACCGAAATCTTCACCACGCCCTGCGCCGCCCGCCGCAGCGCGAACGGATCGCGCGACCCGGTGGGAATCAGCCCCGCCTGGAAACAGCCGCGCAGCGTGTCCAGCTTATCCGCCACTGCCACAATCTGTCCCGTGCGGTTGCGCGGAATCGCGTCCTCCATGCTCTCCGGCTTGTACTGATCGTAGATCGCCTGCCACACTTCGGCCGGCTCTCCCTGCGTCCGCGCGTAGAGGCCGCCCACCACGCCCTGCAGTTCGGTGAACTCCTTGACCAGCTCCGTGGTGAGATCGCACTTCGCCAGTTCCGCCGCGCGCTGCGCGTATACATTGCCGCCCAGCTCCCGCACCAGCGCCACCGTGCGCTCGGTCTTCTCCAGGTACGACCCCAGCTTGGCCTGAAACGTGACGTGCGCCAGGTCCTGCTTGCGCGCTTCGAGCGTCTTCTTCTGGTCCGTCTCCCAGAAGAAACGCGCGTCGTTGAAGCGCGCCCGCAGCACGCGCTCGTTGCCGCTGCGCACGAAGCCTTCGGGGTCGGAATCGATGTTCATCACCGCGACGAATTCGGGCGCCAGCCTGCCTTCGCGGTCCTCCACCGAAAAATACTTCTGGTGATGCCGCATGACCGTGATCAGCACCTCTTCCGGCAATTCCAGGAACTGCGGATCGAAGCTGCCGCTGATCGCGGTGGGATATTCCGTGATGTATACCAGCGTCTCGAGCAGCGCCGGATCCGGCTTCACGAGGATGCCGACGAGTTCATCCTGAATCTTGTTGCGCCGCTCCTCGGCCGAAAGAATCACGTAATGGTCGCGCAGCCGCTGCGCGTAATCGCTCGTGTTCACCACGATCTCTCTCGCGCCCAGCCGGCGATGGCCGCTGCTCAACGCATCGCTGCGCACGCCCGCCAGCTCGAACGGAATCACCTCTTCGCCCAGCAGCGCCGCGATCCAGCGGATCGGACGAATGAAGCGCGGTCCGTTCTTTCCCGTCCAGTACATCGTCTTCGGGAAATAGATCTGCGGAATGAGCCCCGGCAGCGCCTCCGCCAGAATCTCCTTCGTGGCGCGCCCCCGCACCTTTTTCACGAAGCTGTAATACTCGCCCTTGGGCGTAGTCTCGGTCGCCAGGTCTTCTGGCCGCACGCCCTGCTTGCGCGCGAACCCCGCCACCGCCTGCACCGGGGCCGATTTCGCCGGTCCCAGCACGCGCTCTTCGCTGTCGGCCTGTTTTTCGACCACCCCTTCGGCGCGCAACACCAGGCGCCGCGGCGTGGCATCGAGGCGCAGCGATTCGTGCGGAATCTCCAGCTTTTCGAACAGCAGCCGCAGGCTCTCCAGCGCCCCCGGAATCATCCAATCCGGAATCTCTTCCGTCCCGATCTCCACCAGCAGCGGCAGGCTCATTGCGCCACCTCCGCCGCCGCCTCGCCCTGCTGATCCACCCACGCTTGCGCCACGCCCACCGCCAGCTTGCGCACCCGCTGGATCACACCCACTCGCTCGGTCACGCTGATGGCTCCGCGCGCATCCAGCGTATTAAAAATGTTCGAGCACTTCAGCACCTGGTCGTAAGCCGGCAGCAGCGGAAAGCGCTTCTTGTCCGCGGCCTTGGGGTCGTACAGACCCAGCAGCCGCGCCGCTTCGCCTTCATGCAGATCGAATAGTTTCCACAGCATCGCCACATCCGCCAGCTCAAAGTTGTACACCGAGTACTGCAGCTCGTCTTTGTAGCGCACGTCGCGATAGGTGAAGCCTTCAGTCCACTCGATGTCGTACACGCTGTCTTTCACCTGCAGAAACGCCGTCAGCCGCTCCAGTCCGTAGGTGATCTCCGCCGGCACCACTTCCAGGTCGATCCCGCCGCACTGCTGGAAGTAGGTGAACTGCGTCACCTCCAGCCCGTCCAGCATCACCTGCCAGCCGATCCCCCACGCTCCCAGGGTGGGCGCTTCCCAGTTGTCCTCTTCGAACTTGATATCGTGCTTCCGCAGGTCGATCCCGATCGCTTCCAGGCTGCCCAGGTACTGCTCGATCACATCGTCCGGCGACGGTTTCAGAATCACCTGGAGCTGGGAGTGCTTGTACAGACGGTTCGGATTGTCGCCGTAGCGGCCGTCCGCCGGACGCCGGCTCGGCTGCACGTAGGCCACGCGGTATGCGTCCGGCCCCAGCACGCGCAGAAACGTCTCCGCCACCATGGTGCCCGCGCCCACTTCCAGGTCGTACGGCTCCTGGATGATGCAGCCGCGGTCGGCCCAGTAGCGCTTCAGTTTGAAAATGATGTCTTGGAAGGATTGCATCGAAAGTTCAATTTCCGGCGGCCGCCTCCTGCGGATCGAACAACAGCGGCGCCGTGACAAGCCTCCGCTCGATGTGCGATTCGATCTGCTGTACCAGAAAACGGCGAAGATCGGCCGCGGTCGTCTGTGTCCACTCCGCGCGCGAAACCTGCGCCACCGGCGTGCGCAACATCTCCGCGGCCATCGACCTGGATTCCACGCTCAACTCCCAGTTATTTCCCGTTCCCAACGCCCCGCGGCAATGCCCGCAAAGCAGCCCGGCGCGCCCGCGGCTGTAAAACGACCGCTCCCGCGGGTCGTCCAGCACGCTGCCACAGCCCAGGCAGACGTCCAACTCCGGCAGCCAGCCGGAAAGACGCACGGCCCACAGCGAAAAATAGGTCACCGCGCGCCACGCGGCGCTTTCCTCCGCCGCCTTCAGAAAATCCAGAACCGAGAGGAGCAGACGGAAATACTTCTCGTTCGGCTCGCCCGCCGGCATCATCTGCTCGGACACCTCGGCGAAATAATCCAGCGCCACACTGGTCCAGTAGTCGGACACCAGCCCGAATTGAGAATGGATCAACTCGCAGGAATCCAGGCTCACCAGTTCGCGGCTTTCCCGCTGAAAATACGTCATCCGCACGTGCGATAACCGCTCCAGCCCCGCCCCGAACGCACTCTTCGGACGCCGCGCCCGCTTGGCCACTCCGCGCAGTTTTCCCTGGTCCCGCGTGAAAAAACTGACGACGAGGTCGGCCTCTCTCAGCGGATAGGTACGCAATACGAGAGCTTCACTGACACGCGCTGGCACACGTGGAAATTTCAGGGTATCACAGCGCGTTGTCCGGAAGGATGCGGCCGGCCGTCCCTTTTCTCACGCCTCCCAACGCGCAATATCGGCCCCACCCATTCCACTCCGCTCAGTTCCCGCTTCAGCGCTTCAACGATGAACTGGCAGCCGGCTTGAAGATCCGGTGACCCCTCCCCACCGGCTGTTATAGTGGAAACGCAATGGGGCGCATCCGCATCCTCCCCGACCAGGTCGCCAACAAAATCGCCGCCGGCGAAGTCGTCGAACGGCCCGCGTCCGTGGTCAAGGAGCTGCTCGAGAATTCGCTCGATGCCGGGGCCCGCGACCTGCGTGTCGAAGTCGAATCCGGCGGCCGCCGCCTCATCCGCATCGCCGACGATGGCTGCGGCATGCTGCGCGACGATGCTCTGCTCGCCTTCGAGCGTCACGCCACCAGCAAACTGCGCGACGTCAAGGATCTGCTCTCGATTGCCACGCTCGGTTTCCGCGGCGAAGCCCTGCCTTCCATCGCTTCCGTCTCGCGCCTGCTGCTTGAAACGCGCTCCCCGGAAGAGACCACCGGCACCTGCATCGAAATCGCCGGCGGCAAAATGCTGCGCTGCGAAGAAGCCGCCCTCGGCGGCGGAACTTCCATCACCGTCCGCGATCTCTTCTACAACGTGCCCGCGCGCCGCAAGTTTCTGCGGACCGAACAGACCGAACTCGCGCACATCGCGTCCCTGGTCACGCACTACAGCCTGGCGCATCCCGACAAGACCTTCTACCTCGCCAGCGGCGCCGCTGAACTGCTGCACGCCACCCCCGTTGCGACCCTCAAGGAGCGCGTCTACCAGGTCTTCGGCAGCCAGGTGCTCGATGAACTCGTCGAAATCGGCATCCGCGAAAAGGAGATCCTGCTCGCGCCGCCTTCCGTTCCACCCTCCGAAGCCATCGCCGAATACCGCCGCGAGCCCGACGAACCGCCCACGCGCCTGTTCCGCCTCAGCGGCTTTTTCTCGCGTCCCCAGGTGCAGAAAGGCAATCGCAATTCGATCTACATTTTCGTCAATGGCCGCCTCATCCGCGATCGACTCATCCTGCACGCCCTCTCTTCCGCCTACCACAACCTGATGCCGCCTTCGGCATATCCCTTCGCTCTGCTCTTTCTGGAATGCGACGCCGAAGAGGTCGACGTCAACGTGCACCCGTCGAAAACCGAGGTACGTTTCCGCCACGGCTCCTTCGTGCACGATTTCGTCCGCGACACCCTGCGCGAGCGATTGATGGAGAGCCGCCCCGCGCCCGCGTTTTCACCCCGCGCGAGCGCTCCATCCGCGCCCGCCGCGCAGCCCGCCGCGCGCCTGCCCTATTCCGAATTCAGCCAGATGATCGAAAACGAAGCACCGGTTGCGGAGACTTTCGAGCCTGCACCCGCCGCGCCGCCGACGGCCATCGCCGATCCCTCGCTGCCGGAATTCACATTGCGCCCCGCCGCCGGTCCCGCGCTGCGCCTCGATTTCAGCGCCGAGCCCATCCAGGTCGCGCCCGGTCCGCCTCCCTCGGGCAAACTCATGCGCCGCCTGGAAGCCCACGATCCTCATGGCGAATTTCCAGCCGACGCCATCCCACCGCCTGAGATGTCGCTCTCCGTGCTCAGCGAATTGCGGCCCCTGGGCCAGATCCATGAGAGCTTCATCATCGCCGCCGGCCGCGACGGCCTCTGGATCATCGACCAGCACGTGGCCCACGAGCGCATCCTCTTCGAACAGGTCATGAAACAGCGCGCCGCCGGCCGCGTCGAAATGCAGCGCCTGCTCATGCCGCTCGTCGTGCAGCTCACCCCCGAGCAGCAGATCGATTATGCCCGCATCGCCGAAGAGCTGCATGCCTCCGGCTTCGAAACCGAGCCCTTCGGCAACCGCACCATCGCCATCAAAGCCGCGCCCGCCGCCGTCGGCGCGCCGGACCTGGAAAAAATCCTCTTCGAAATTCTGGAAATCGCCGAAGGCGAACTGCGCGGCGCCTCGCTCGACGACCTGCGCCGCAACATCTGCGCCTCCATCGCCTGCCGCGCCGCCATCAAAATCAATACCCGCCTCGACGCCGTCAAAATGGAGTGGCTCCTCCGCGCGCTCGCCAACACCGACTGCCCCATGAGCTGCCCCCACGGCCGCCCCATCGCCATGCACTATTCGACCCGCGAAATTCTGAAAGCCTTCCACCGGATATAACAGGCAAGCGACCGCCGCCTACCCGATCCTTCGGATCTCCGCTTCTCTCGTCCCCCGCCATCGATACTCGAAATGCGCACCCGGCCGTACGTTGCGCACCTCCTTCGGCCGAAAACAGGCGACGCACCGTCCCGCCGGCCGCCGCACGCTCGGATACAGCACCCCATTGGCTCCCGAGTCGAACAACTCACGCGCGAACGCCTGCGAGGCCGCGTACGAATCGGGATCCAGCAGCGCCCCCCGATCCGGCGTGCGCGGCCCTATACGGGGAAAGGCGCAATCGAAATCGGCCAGGTAAAGCCGCTCCTGCACCCGCGTTTCGAAGACGCCCACCTCCGCCAGTTCCTGCGAGCGGTGCCAGACGATTTCCGCATGCGCCGTTTCGAGATCCAGCGCGCCGTACCACGCGCCGCGATCGGGTCCGTTAAACCGCCCGCCGCCGGGCCGCGGATGGCAGAACGCCGCCATAATCACGCTGGCCATCGGCCGCCCGGTCACCCATTCGTCGGGCGGAATGGTGTGCAGAATGCCGAGTTCGCCGGAGATGCGGTCGTTGGTCCAGCTCTCCAGTTCGAAGATAAAAGGCAGGTCTTCGGGCCGCGCAATGCGGTCGAGAATCCCCACCGACGGATAGCGGCTGGGAACCAGCCGGCAGGTGTCCCGCAGCGGCATCAATTCCAGCCGCCGCGGCGCGCGTCCAGGAGCCGCCGGAGCTGATACAGGCCGTCGATTCCGCTGTCTCTTAAGAACTCCAGCGCCGCCCGCCCGCCGAACAGCGGATTGTTGTTGGGCAGCCGGATCCACCCGTCGGCAAGCGCCGGTTCGGGATAGAGAATCTGCAGGTCTTTATAGATGCCCAGCAAAAGCGAAATGCGGATGAGCGTGTCGTAAGACAACGTGCCTGCCTGTCCGGCTTTGTATTTATAAAACGTGGATTCCGGCGGCCACCCGAGCAGCGCCCGTTGCTCCTCGCCGCTGAGGCGCCATGCCTCGGCCAGTTGAAAAAAGGTTCTCAGCGCCGGTCCCGACATCTGCCTGCGCACCTTCGGATCGCGACGCCGGTCCGGCGGAACCGTTGCAGCCTTGCCAGGCCGGGCTTGGCGGGCCTTCTCCATATCTGGAGTTTAATCTATAGATCGAGAGTACGCAAGGCCGGCGGGAATCTCGGCGTAGCACGATTCACCCCGCGGAATCTCGTCAATTTCCGTTGCGGCGTGCGGATGGCGCCCGCCGGTCGCAGCGCTTGCGAAGACCGATCGCCGCGGCCAGCATCGACCCTACGGGCACGAATGAGCCCGGCTCAGGCACGGAGCCGGTCACCTGGAAAGCGGCCAGCGTCGAGCCCGGCGCGATCGCGAATGCGCCGCCATTATTGCTGATTGCGGATAGCCCCAGCGCGCCAACGTCGTTGAGGAAGAAACCCGCGAAGGTCATCTGTCCCGTCGCAGGTCCCGCAACCAGCCAATACGGAGCGCCCGCGGTGAGCGCCACATCTTCGTGTGGAATCAGGGTTTCCACAGTGCAGCAGGTCGTCCAATCCACGCCCGATGGCAGAATGTTCCAGGAATCAAGCACAGCCCCGGGGCTTCCATCCGCATCTGCATTCAGCGATACCGTCACCAGGTTCGGCATCCCCCAAAACGGAAGGTCGATTTCTTCGACGATCCCTCCAGTCGCCGCGCTGAACCCGAAACCTTTCGTGTATGGCCCGAGCGGTGGAGGACCGCCGCCAATGCCGGGAAACGGTCCCACACAGCAGTTATAAAGAGAACCGTCCGGGCCAAGATCGCTGTAAAGGATTACGCCGGCGTTCGCGGCCGCCTGCATGAAGAGGAGGAGTCCACCGCATGCAACCAAAAACCGAAGGCGCATTTCTCCCGTTCATCCTAGCCGTTTTGCGTTTGCGATACAACCCGTTTTTCCAGCTGGGATGACGATTACCGGCATCATACGCCGTTCAGTTTTCCACGGGGGTTCTATCCGCGCGATCGATCACGATGACCTCGACCGGCGCCTTGCGCGGCTCGAGCCGCAGCCCCAATTCCCCCGCCACCAGATCCTGGAACAGCATCACGCGCGCCTCATCATCCGTGGGCCGGTTGGCCGGGTCTGCCATCACACGCGATCGCAGCGCTTCCACATACTTTTTGGTATTGAGGCTGAAATCGAACCGCCCTTTCAGTCCGGTCATGTCCACCATCGGCACAGTCAATTCGCGCGACCACTCATCCAGGAGGATCTGCAGTTCGGCGCCCTGAATCACTCTGCCACGAGCGGGGTCGTCGTGCGCTCCCGGCGTCACGTTGGGGTCCGATTCCTTCATCTTGTGACCTCCCTTGGGCAGCACGAGCGCGAGCACTTCCATGTCCCGGTTCTCGCGATGGACCGCCATGTGGAACCGCTCGGCGAGCAGCGCCTGCAGCATCGGGCGGAGTTCGTCATCCTTTTGCGCGGCGGCGCCCGTCTTCGCGAAGATGTCGTACCGTACGGCGTCGATCCAGTCCGGCCCCGCAATCTGCGAATACTGCACGTGGTAGGCCCACGCCGCAGCCATGCGCAGGCTGTAGTTCTGAATGGTCAGCCTGCCGGGCGAAGTCTCGAGCCGGAAGGGAACCCAGGTCGCACGGTCGCCCTGCCGGAATTGTGGATTGATCTTGACGCTGGCTACTTCGAACGCCGGCGGGGCCGGATTCTGCGCGGCCGCAGAAACGGCCAGGAACACGCCAACCAAAATCAGTCGCATTCGCTGGTTCTCGCCAGGTTCATACGGTATGAGCGCTGCGAATGTTCCGTCCTCGTGGGGCGATCGCGGCCTATTCCGGATTCGCCGCGTTCGCCTCCTGATACTCGAACACGCTCTCGACCGTTGCCCCGAACACCCGCGCGATTCGGAACGCCAGCACCAGCGACGGCGCGTATTTGCCCGCCTCCAGCGCCATGATGGTGTGGCGCGTCACCCCGGTCTTCTGCGCAAGCTGCTCCTGCGTCATCTCCCCATGCTCGAAACGCAGGCGGCGAATGCGGTTCAGAATGGGTAGCTGCTCAGGCATCCAAAGCGCCCCGGCAAAGCACCAGCGTGGTGATGGCTTCGGCGCCCGCGGACACGATGGCCAGAGTCCACCAGGCCCATTTTTGCTGATCGGACATGTTATATTTAACTTACCTTATGTTACATATACATTACATCAGGAGCGCAGTCAATAGGCAATTGACATCCGCCGCCCAGCCCTGTATAAGTAAAGTGCAGGCGAAAAAAAGGCGAAAATCATGAGCGCGGCAGTCCTCAAACTGGAGTTCGAATCCCTGCTGGGCGGCCACCTCGACTGGCAGTCGCGCCCCGCCCCCGAACTCGCCTCCACCGGCATCCCGGCCATCGATACCGCCACCGGCGGACTGCCCCGCGGCTGCCTCACCGAAATCTTCGGCCCGGCCTCTTCCGGACGTACCAGCCTCCTGCACGCGATCCTCGCCGATGCCACGGCGCGCGGCGAAGTCTGCGCGGTGGTGGATGCCGAAGATGCCTTCGACCCCGCATCCGCCGCCGCCGCCGGAGTGCGCCTCGAACGGCTGCTCTGGATCCGCTGCGGCCATAGCGCCGAACAGGCCCTGCTGGCGGCAGACCTGTTGATTCAAGGCGGCGGCTTCGGCATTGTGGCCATGGATTTCGGCGATACGCCCGCGGCCTGCGCGCGCCGCATCTCGCTCACCTCCTGGTTCCGCCTGCGCCGCGCCGTCGAGCACACGCCCGCGGTGCTGCTCTCGCTCTCGCGGCAACCCAATGCCAAAACCTGCGCCTCCCTGATGCTGGAATGCGCGCGTGCGGCGGGGCAATGGAACGGAGCGCCCGGCATCTCGCGGTTGCTGCGCGGCCTGCGCGTGCACGTGGCGCGGCGCAAGCCGACGCGCGCCGTGACCGCGCGCTTCGAAGCTCACGCGCTGGAGTAGCCATGTTCGCCTGTCTGCACGGTAAGGGCAATCTGCAAGCGCTGGCGTTCGAATTTTCTCCGTTCGTCGAGCAGACCGCGGCGGATCTCGTCACGCTGGACGCGTCCGGGCTCTACCGGCTCTTCGGACTGCCGCAGGATATTGCCGCCGCCCTGGCGCGGCGCGCGCGCGAAGTGGGAATCGACGCCCGCATCGCGCTGGCCGCCAATCCCGATGCCGCCATCTGCGCCGCCCGCGGCTTTGCCGGTGTAAACGTCATCCCCCACGGCGACGAAGCCAAGTTTCTGGCGACGCTGCCGGTGTCGCTGCTCGCGCCCTCACCGGAACTGGCCGAAACCCTGGAGCGCTGGGGCATCCGCAGCTTCCACGAACTGGGCTCTCTGCCGCCTTTGGGCATCGCCGAACGCCTCGGGCCCGAAGGTCTGCGGCTGCGCGAACTGGCCCGCGGCGAAGCCGATCGCAAGCTGCTGCCGCTGGAAGATCCCGAGCGCTTCGAAGATGCGGTCGAGCTCGACTACCCCGTGGAACTCCTCGAGCCGCTGGCATTCCTGCTGGCGCGCCTGATCAACGGCCTGTGCACGGGCCTCGCTACCCGCGCTCTGGCGACCGACGAGCTGCGGCTGCGCCTGAAGCTCGAATCCGCGCCCGCGCACGAGCGCACGCTGCGGCTGCCGGTGCCCTCCGTAGATGCGAAAGCGTTTCTGAAACTGTGGCAGCTCGACCTGGAAGCCCACCCTCCGGCGCGGCCCGTGGTCGCAGTCTGGATGGCCGGCAACCCGGTGAAGCCGCAGGCCGCGCAGCGCGGCCTCTACGTGCTCGCCGCACCCGAGCCGGTGAAGCTCGAACTGACCCTGGCGCGCATCCGCGCCATTGTCGGCGAAGGACGCGCCGGCTCCCCCGAACTGCTCGATACCCATCGCCCCGAAGGATGGCGCATGGCGTCCCTGCGCGCACCCGCTCCCGCACGGGCCATCCGCTCTTCGGCCACGCGCCTGGCCCTGCGCATCTACCGCCCGCCGCGCGCCGCCCGCGTATCGCTCGCCGCCGGCCAGCCCGGATTCGTCGCCGCCGAAGGCATCCGCGGCAAAGTGCTCGATTTCGCCGGCCCCTGGCGCAGTTCCGGCGACTGGTGGACCGCCGATGCCTGGTCCCGCGACGAATGGGACATCGCCCTGAGCGACGGCGCCATCTACCGCCTCTACTGCGAAGAGAAAGGCTGGTTCGTGGAGGGAAGTTATGACTAGAGAGGCCGTCTCTCTTCACCGCAGAGACACAGAGAAAAACAGGAGAACGCAGAGAACAGCCCATTGGCACACACACTATTCGTTTCCTATCGGCGTTTATCGGCGTTCATCGGCGGCCAATTTTGCTTTTGCTTTCCGTTCTGCCGCCGATAAACGCCGATGAACGCCGATAACCCACTATGTTCGTCGAACTCCACGCCCGCTCCGCTTTCAGTTTTCTCGAAGGCTCCTGCCTCCCCGAGGAATTAGCCGGAGCCTGCGCCGAATACAACATGCCGGCCATGGCCATCATGGACCGCAACGGCGTCTACGGCACAGTGCGCTTCCACATGGCGGCGAAAAAGGCCGGCGTGCGGGCCCATATCGGCTCCGAAGTAACCTGCACCAACGGCATCTCCTACCCGCTCCTCGTCGAAACGCGCGAGGGCTACAGCAATCTCTGCCGCCTCATCACCCGCATGAAGCTGCGCGCCAAAAAGGGCGAAGGCGCCGTGACTCCGGAAGAACTCGCCGAATTCGCTCCCGGCCTGGTCTGCATCACGCGCCATCCCGATGAGCGGCTGGTCGAAATCTTCGGCCGCCGCAATGTTTACGGTGAAGTGCAGCGCCACCTCGACCGCGAAGAAGAGGCTCGCAACCAGGAAATCGTCGCGCGCTCCCGCCGCCTGGGCATCGGCATCGTTGCCGCCAACGCCAGCGCCTACGCCGTCCCCGCGCAGCGCGAATTGCTCGATGTCTTCACCTGCATCCGCAACAAAGTCACGCTGCGCACCGCCGGCCGCCTGCTCGAACGCAACTCCGAGCGCCACGTCAAGCGGCCCGAAGAGATGCGCCGTCTCTTCGCCGACCTCCCCGAGGCCATCGCCAGCACGCTCGAGATCTCCGCCCGCCTCGAATTCACCCTTTCCGACCTGGGCTACGAATTCCCGCGCTACCCGGTCCCGGAAGGCGAGACCATGGCCACATTTCTGCGCAAACGCGTCGATGAAGGCGCGCGCCGCCGCTACATTCCCTATTCCCCGCGCGCGCAAAAACAGATCGAGCGCGAACTGGCGCTCATCGAAAAACTCGGCCTCGAAGGCTATTTCCTCATCGTCTGGGACATTGTCGGCTTCTGCCGCCGGCACGATATTCTCGTGCAGGGCCGCGGCTCGGCCGCCAACAGCGCCGTCTGCTACGCCCTCGAAATCACCGCCGTCGATCCCGTCGGCATGGATCTCCTTTTCGAACGCTTCCTCTCCGAAGAGCGCGGCGAGTGGCCCGATATCGATCTCGACCTCCCCAGCGGCGACAAACGCGAATGCGCCATTCAATATGTCTACCAGCGCTTCGGCAAACTGGGCGCGGCCATGACCGCCAACGTCATCACCTATCGCGGACGCAGCGCCGCGCGCGAAGTGGGCAAGGCCCTCGGCTTCCAGATCGAATCCGTCGAGCGCCTCAGCAGCCTGGTGCGCGCCTGGGAGTGGAAGGACCCCAAAGACACCACCGAACGCCAGTTCCGCGAGGCCGGCTTCGATCTCCACCATCCCCGCGTGCGCAAATTTTTCGAGCTCTACAAAATGGCGCAGGATCTCCCCCGCCACCTCGGCCAGCACTCCGGCGGCATGGTCATCTGCCAGGGACAGCTCGATTCCGTCGTGCCCCTCGAGCCCGCCACCATGCCCGGCCGCGTCGTCGTGCAGTGGGATAAGGAAGACTGCGCCGACATGGGCATCGTCAAAGTCGATCTCCTGGGCCTCGGCATGATGGCGGTGATCGAAGAAACCCTCAAGCTGATTCCCCAACACTACAACGAGACCGTGGACCTGGCCCACCTCCCGCAGGACGATCCCGCCGTCTTCGATGCGCTGCAGAAAGCCGACACCGTCGGCATGTTCCAGGTGGAGAGCCGCGCCCAGATGGCCTCTCTGCCGCGCATGCGCCCGGCGCGCTTCTACGACATCGTGGTGCAGGTGGCCATCATCCGCCCCGGACCCATCGTGGGCAAGATGGTGCATCCCTACCTCAACCGCCGCCAGGGCAGAGAAGCGCCGGATTGCCTGCACCCTTCGCTCGAGCCCGTGCTGCGCCGCACCCTCGGCGTGCCGCTGTTTCAGGAGCAGTTGCTGCGCATGGCCATGATCGCGGCCGGATTCACCGGCGGCCAGGCCGAGGAACTGCGCCGCGCCTTCGGTTTCAAACGCAGCGAAAAACGTATGCTCGATATCGAAGTGAAGCTGCGCGGCGGCATGGACGCCAAGGGAATCGCCGGCGATGTGCAGGATGCCATCGTTCGCTCCATCACCTCCTTCGCGCTCTATGGCTTCCCCGAATCGCACGCCGCCAGTTTCGCGCTCCTCGCGTATGCCAGCGCCTATCTGAAGTGCCACTACCTGGCGGCCTTCACCTGCGCCATGCTCAACAACCAGCCCATGGGATTTTATCCGCCCGCCATCCTCATCAAAGATGCGCAGCGCCACGGGCTGCGCGTGCTGCCGGTGGATGTGACCCGGTCGGAATGGGAATGCGCCATCGAAGACGGCGCGCTGCGCCTGGGCCTGCGCTACGCCAAGGGACTGCGCGAAGAGGCCGCCCGCGCCATCCTGCAGCGGCGCCCCTTCACCAGCATCGACGACCTGGCGCTGCGCGTGCGCGAGCTGCGCAAAGACGAAATGAACCGCCTGGCGGAGATCGGCGCCTTGAATGCCCTGGAACAGATTCACCGCCGCGATGCGCTATGGCAGTCCCAAAGAGCCGTGCTCCCGGTGGGCCCGCTGCTCGCGCCCCTGGAAGAGACGTGCGCTTCGTCCCCGCTGCGCGCCATGGAAACCGAGGAGCGCCTGTGCGCCGATTACCGCGGCACCGGCCTCACCATCGGCCGCCACCCCATGGCCTACCGCCGCGCCGAAATGGACTCGCTCGGAGTGACGCCTGCCGCCGCCCTCGCACGCGTTCGCGATGGCCGCATCGTGCGCATTGCCGGCTCGGTTATCGTGCGCCAGCGTCCGGGCACCGCCAAAGGCTTCGTGTTTTTGAGCATGGAAGACGAAACCGGCATCATGAACGCCATCGTCACGCCCGATACCTTCGACCGCTACAAATTCCAGGTTCTCGCCGAGCCGTTCTTGCTGATCGATGGCATACTGCAGAATCTCGATGGCGTCATTTCCGTAAAAGCCGCCCGCATCGCCGGCCTGCGAGCCGGCGCCGCCGCGGATTCCCACGACTTCCACTAGCTGTAAGACTGAGGTTAGCCGGTTATGAAGCAGGCGAATATCCAGGCGGCAAAGACTCCACGTAGCCATTGCGTCGAATATCGACGCCGTGGTGTCCCTGAAGGCGGACCGCGTGCATGGCTGCGAGCAGGAGCGGCGCGGAATCGCGTGGTTTTTCACTAAGCGGTAGCTTCCGGCGCTTCAGGCCACATGCAGTCTGGTGGAATCACTGAATAGCAACAGTGACCGTATTCGCGGCCACGCCCGCGACACTCAGCGTAAGATTGACAACCCCTGCTCCCACCAGGCTCTGAGGAATCGCAATATTGACCTGATCCAGGCCGGGGTACGAACCTTGCGCGCCCGCGTAAACTACCTGCGCGGGGATTCCTCCGATCTGGGCAGTGACATCGGAAAGCGAGGTTCGGCCACGGATGCCTGTGGTGTAAAGTGTCAGGTAAATCTGATCGCCCGGTTGACCAAGGTTGATGGGCACTGGCACGCAGCCTGAATCGCCGCACTGAAAGACCGGAACACTGGTCTGGGAACCATCGGCCCCATAGCGCACGGCCGTCGCGGCGGGAGCCCCTTTGCCGCTGGCATCGGCCGTGAAGATCCCCGGTGCCGTGTCGGCCAGCGTGAGGCTGGCAACGGATGTCTGCCCCACCAAATCGGTTACCGTGACAATCACCGGACCTATTGCTAACCCTGACGGAACGACGCAGTTGATAACGCCCGTCGAGACATACTGAATTCCGCCCGAAGCGGCATTTCCCGCGTTGTCCTTAAACTGAATGCCGACCCCCAGAAAACTGGTGGGCAGGGGATTCGCCGACGTCGTGCCGGTTTTCAAAGAAAACTCCGTCCCGAATAATGAGATGAATTCGCCGGGGGCGATGGGGCCGCTCCGATAGCTGGCGGCATTTACCGTGCCCGCCGCGGTGATCGCCAGAGGAGCGTAGGTCCAGGTTGTTGCGTTGCTCCAATCGATCTGATTTCCGGACGCGGATAAGACACCCGTGCAACACCCACCGCCGAAATCGATGTTCAGGTTCGAGTTTGCGTCCGCCGTTCCGGTTCCAGTGCGGCCGTTGTCAAATCGAAAGGACACAGTCGAGCCGGATTGGCTCATCCCTATCAACTCGTTGATCTCGTCGGCCCATTGGCCCAGATACGGCCGGTACCACGACGTGCCGTCGCTCCAATCGATGCGGCTCCCATCGGCGGACACCGAACCGGTACAACAGCCCGGCGAGAACGCTACCTGCAAGTTGGACCCCTGCGCTGTACCGGACACGGCCGATCCATTTGGATAAGCGATGGAAACCGCGCCGCCGGTCACGTGAATCGTGAGCACATCGCTCGATGGGTCCCGCCAGCGCCCCGCTGCGGGCGGTGGCTGCACTGTGAAAACTGCGGCGATGGAACTGCCGCCGCCCGGAGGCGGTGTGGTAACGGAAACGCTGATCGAGCCCACGGCTGACAACATCGAAGCCGATATCGACACCGTCAGGCTCGTGGAACTGACGAATGTTGCCGCCGCTGCCGCTCCGCCGAGCATCACAGTCGAAGACCGGGTAAAGTTGGCTCCTGCCACCGTCACCGTGATCGGGCCCGATCCAGCGATCCCGGACGAGGGGCTGAGCGAACTGATCGTCGGTATCGGATTGAGCCCAGTTAGCGGGACCGCAATGGACCATGCGCTTCGGCCATGCGTCACGGCATAGAGAGACCTGCTGGCGCGATGCAACTTGAGATCGATAACTGCGACCTTCGGCAGCCGCTCTCCCAAAACAGCCCATGTCTTTCCGCCATCGGTGGTCCAGAAAACGCCGATGTCGGTGGCTATGTAGAACACGCCCGTCAGATCCGGATCGATGGTGATCGCGTTCACTGGGATATCGGGCAGGCTGCCACCCATGGCGACCCACGAGAGGCCTCCATCTTTGGACTGAAAAACGTGACTGGAACCGAAGCCACCGAGAGCGACATATACGGTTTTGGAGTTCGTGGGATCGACGGCAATGGAAGTGATAGACAGCAGGGGCAACCCCTGACTGCGGTTCGTCCAGACACTCTGGTTGCCCTGGGTCGCATTGGTCGTCACCCAGAAATTGGCGTCGCAGGTACCGGTATAGACGGTATTCGAATCGGAGGGAGCGACGGCGATGGAGCAGATACCTTTACTTGATGTAAGGGAGGGAGAGATCGGGGACCAGGTCGCAGCGCCGTTGGTGGTTTGGAAAACGTGGGTGTCTCCCGCATAGTACAGATTCGAGGTGGTGGTCGGGTCGATCGTGATAAAGGGAATGAACGGCACCTCCGAAGACAAACCTCGATTGGCTTGGGCGAATGAGCCGGCCGCACCGCCGGAGGTCGACTTTTGAATATTGCCGCTGCCGCAGCCGACATAGACGGTCTGCGGATTCGCCGGGTCGATGGCCGCAGCGCCGGCATCGCCGCAGTTCGTGACGCCCCAGGTGAGATTTCCGGTGTACTGCAATGCGCCATTATCCTGCGTGCCGGCTACAGCGACGTTTGGATTGGTTGGATGAAGCGCAAGGCCCGCGTAAAACTGGGTGATGGCTAGGGTATTGTTCGAGGGAGCCCAAGTAGCAAAACCGTCGGTCCCCAAGTCCGAGGTGGACCAAACCCCGCCATCCGTTCCCAGGTAAAGCCGGGAACCATCGGCGGAAAATGCGACTGCGTGGTAATCAGGATGGACTCCGGCGCCGCCGTTCTTTGCCCCGAGTTCCTGCCAGGTTGTTCCTCCATCGAAGGAACCGAAACCAAAGCTGCCGCCCCCAATTAGAATCGAGGGATTCGTGGGATGAAACTGCACCACATTGTTGTACCAGCACTGTGCATTGCAATAGGCGGAACCGGAGACGGCATTCCACGTCGCTCCGCCGTCACTCGTTTTGTAGGCGGAAAACGGGAAGCCCGATGCCGAGCTTTGGATGCCTGCAATGAGTGTCGCCGTGCTACTCGGGGAGATCGCCAAGGCGATACGCCCGACATTCGAGGAGGGAAGGACGGCGCTCTTCAGTTGGGTCCAGGTTGCTCCGCCGTCCAACGATTTGAAGATTCCCGCCGGAGACCCGCCATAAACATAACCCAGCCCGGCATACGCTGTCTGAGGATGCATCGGATCGTAAAGAACCGAACTGCCGAAGGTTGCCGCGAGGACAACCTGCCAGGTTTGACCGGCGTCAGTCGATCGAAAGATACCGCCGTTCGATGCCGCCAGGAGATTCGATCCATTGCCGGGCTGAACGGAAATGGCAGCGATTGCGCTTCCGACGAACGGACCTGGAATATTCGTCCAGGTTTGGCCGCCATCGGAAGTCTTTAGAATTCCGGCGCCGCCGTAGGCATCGAAGCCAAAATTCGCTTCGCCCGTTCCGACATAGACGATATCCGGGTTGGAGGGATCGAAGGCCATCGAGCCGGTGGATAAAGAGGACTGCTGATCCGTTAATGGACTCCAGCTCCGGCCGCCATCCGTGGTCTTCCAGATCCCTCCTTCCGCGGCGCCTGCATACACCACGTCCGCATTTCTCGGATCTACCAGGAGAGCGGTGATGCGCCCGCTACTCACCCAACTTGAGGGCCAGATCAGCGGCTGCGGTCCGATCAAGTTCCAGTCGGCGGTGGACTCATTGGTAAGCCTGGGCGCAGTCGCCGGAATTTCGCGAATCGCCTGGATCGCTCGCAGTCTGGCTTCTGCGGGATTGACGGTATCTGGAAACGTTCGGGTGAAAAGAAATTTTGCGTGCCGTTGCAGTGCGTTCTCATCTTCAACTTTGCCGGGTTGCTGGCCTGTGGCGGTCATGCAGAGGCATACGACGAAGAATGTACCCCTCCCGAGCGTGCACATATTGTGTGAGAGTAACACGCAAGGCACACGCTCGCACCCTTCACCGCGGCGCCTGGAAGCCAAATTTGCAAACACCGCGGCATTGAAATTCAACGCCAACTCTGCTGCGGACTCCCGATCAGAGCGCTGGTGTAGCCAGCGCGATATCGAGACCGCGCTGTCGTAAATTCACCAGGTCGCTGAACACCCCATACGCCGTCTGCGCCACTCCCGGCTCGATCGCAATCGTGCCGAACGTCCCCATCAAATCCGTATGAAACAGAATCAGGTTCGATGTCCCCGGCACCGTCGCCAGCACGTCGTTCTTTTCGATCACTTCCGCCCGCACCCGCAGCGTCACCCCCGTCGCCGTGCGCCGCGCGCGGCTGATCAGCCGCACCGTCTTCCCCTGCCGCGAAATCTCCTGCACTCGCTCGGCCGTCAGCTTGCCGATGCCGCGCGTCGAAACCTCCTGCGGCGTCATGCGGGCGTCCATCAGCACGTTCGCCAGCGCCGCCGTCTTGGCCGCCGAGTCCCAGCCATCGATATCGTAAGCCCCGTCGCCTTCGGTGATTCCCATCGAGCGCGCCGTCGCCAGCCCGTAATCGAACGAGCCGCCCGCTTCCATGGTTTCGATCACGACTTTCGAAGTCGAATTCAGAGCGCCCGTGAATCCCAGCACCTGCACGCCCGGCAGCGCGTTTTCCCAGAGATTGAAGACCGGCGCGCCATCCATCACCGCCGATTCGAACCGGAAGCCCACTCCGGCCCGCGCCGCCTCATCCCGCAGGCTCGCATACGCGTGCGCGATGGGCCCCTTGTTGGCCGTCACCACGTGCATGCCGCGCGCAAACGCCGCGCGAATGTGGCCGATGGCGGGCTCGCCGGTCGAAGGGTTCAGCGTGGTCAACTCCACCGCCGCATCCGCCCGCGCCCCATCCAGAAAGGCTTCGATCGTTTCCGCGCGCGCTCCGAATACCGGCTCCGGCGGCAGTCCCGCGGGATCCACCGCCGTTCCGTGCCGCAGCGTATGAATGCCCGTGATCGTAAACGGGAACTCCTCGGCTTTTCGCTGCAGTAGCTCCGCCAGCGCCCGCCCCACATTCCCGTATCCGATCAGCGCGAGTTTCAAAAGCCGATTGTACCTGGAAAACGCCCCAAATCGGAGGCGCGGCCACAATCTTGTCGCCGGCGGTTCTTGGCGCTGTCAAAACGACAGCGCCTCCACCAGCCGCTCCAGGTCCGCTTCCTGTCCCGATTTGCGCTTTGCCAGATCCGCCTCCCGGTCGCGCAGCGCCGCAAGCTGCTGCTCGTGCTGATCGAGCTGCCGCGCGTAATTCTGCACCTGCTGCTGCTGTCCGCTCACGCTGTTGAGGCTCGCAATGTTGCGGCGAATGCGGTCTTCGTCGCTGGTCAGGTCGCGCGTCTGCGCCCGGGCATCGTCCAGAGCGCGGCTGGTCTCGGCGAGCTGCGTTTTCTGCGCCGCGATGTGTTGCAACTGCCGCCGCCCGCTGTCGCTCAGCTCGCGGTTCTGAATGTAAGCAACCATCTCCTCGGGAGTCATCGAGCTGACCGCGTAGCTCTGGTCGAAAACCCGCTCTTCGGACACCGGAAACTGCTGCGTGGCGCCCGCCGCAAGCTGAATCTCGAAGCGGTGTGCGCCCGCGGTCTTTTCCACCGGCTTCTGATTGAGCAGCGTGTAACCCTGGCGCAGGGGATGTTCGATGATCAGCGTCTTGGCCTTCTGATCGATATTCCGCGCCGTGTACGTACGCGTCTCCTCCATCGCCAGTTTCACGGTGATCACCCCGCGATTGGCGTGGATTTCGCGCGCGACCGCGGCCTTGCTCCCAAACGCCGACGTCACGCGCGTGCCCAGATCCACCGCGTAGCTGACCAGCCGTTTGTCGCCCGCTTTCAGCGTCTCCATCAGTGCTTCGCCGCCGTACGCGCCGCCGTCGTAGACCGTGATCGGGCCGCCATCCAGCGTCTTGCCCGTCGAATTCGTCAGTTCGGCCGCATTCGTCGGATGCTCGCTCGCCCCCTGCGACCAGATCAGCAGCTTGCGCGCCTGGATGGCCTGTTGCAAAAACGGCAGCATCGCCGATTCGTTCTTGCGAATCGTCACCGGCTGCGCGATGCGATACTCGAACAACTCACCCAAATCCGATGCCGCGGCATCGGCGACGATCGTGCTGGGCGCCGCCGAGAGTTGATCGGCGGCCTTCGCGAGGTTGCGGAACTGGGCCTCTTCCGATCTCGCCGCTGGAGACGCCATTGCCGCCGGAACCTTGGCGAACCCCGCCATCCCGGCCACTGTGCCGCCGCCCACTCCCGCCGGGTAGCCTTCCGCGTGCAGCACCGGCCGCGCCGCTGCGTCGTCCGGCAGTTCCACTTCCGGCCGCGTGATGTATTTCGGCGGATACAACTGGCTGACGAACGAAATCGGCCGCCCCGAAACCAGCGAAAGCTGGATCTTGCTCCAATCCTCTCCGGTCGTGTTGTCTACGATCGCCCAACCCTCCATAACCGGCTGCCCGCCGGCGCCGAAAATCAGCCGGTAACTCGATTTCCACACCGCCGCCGGAATCGTGTAACTGGCTACGATCTCGCGGCTCCTGGCGTCAGTAGAATCGATATACACGCTGCGCTTGTCCTTCGACCGCGCCGCCGCCACCAGTGTCAGGTATTCGCGGAACTGGCTCTGCAGCTGCGGATCGGTGAAACGGATCCCGCTCGCCGCGCTCAGATCCACCGTGCGCAGGTCGCCCGAGTCGAGCAGCAAAGTCAGTTGCTCTCTCTCCGGCTGCTTGTCGCTCCCGGCCACCGTGCGGCCGTTCACCACGATTCCCGCGACCGACTGGTTGCCGAACTGGATTTCCAGCCGCGCGCCCTTGAGCTGGTCCAGCATGCCGCTCAGCGGTTCTGCGTCGCCGATGTGAAACGGAAACCCCGCCAGCGTGTGGCTCAGCGGGTCCATGGAATCGTAGCGCAGCCCCGAGATCCTGCCGCCGCCCCGCTCTTCCAGCGTGAGTGACTTCAGCACGTCGTTCATTTCCGCGGCTGTGAAATCCAGGCGCGCCGATTCGCCCGGCCCCAGCCTGCCGGCGCGTTCAAAAAAACCGACGCCGTGTTTATATAAGACCACCTCAGTGACCGGAAGCTCGGCTGCCCCCGCCAACGCGGCGCAGAACAGAAGCGAAATTAGAAAGCGTCTCATAGGTTCTCTCTGGGGAAATGCCGCTACCTGCGTTTCCCTTTCACACCCGCGCTACTGACAGGGGATTGGCGGGTTATAGTGAGAGATTCACTGGTCACTCCGCTTATGACTGAAGGTACAGGCCGCATCCTGATTGTCGATGACGAACCGTCGCTCCTGAAAATGATGAGCCTGTATCTTGGCCGTCTGGGATTTCAGGTGAGTACCGCCGATACCACCGAAAATGCCTGGGGCCAGGTGCAGGCCGCGCCGGCAGACTTCGCCGTCGCCGTCCTCGACGCCACCATGGCCGGCATGGCCATGGAGGAACTGGCCGCCCGCCTGCTCGCCGCCAACTCCTCGCTATGCGTTCTGGCCGCCAGCGGCTATCCTGTGGATATGAGCGCGCTGGTAGCGGCGAATCCGGGACGCGTGGCTTTCCTGCACAAGCCCTTCACACCTGAGATGCTGGCCGCCGCCGTGCGGAGGATGCTTGGCCCGCAAGAAGAAAAGCTTTGACGTGGCGAAGGAAGTGAAAGCCATCGCGCGCGAGCGTGTCGGCCCTGTGCCCGCCGCGCAGGCCATCGAGCCCAAGCGCGCGCGTAAAAAGCCCAAGCACAAGAAACCCATCGAGGAGGAGTTTTAGTGGACCACCGGCAGGAATACTCGCGGCGCGATTTTCTCGCTTTTGCTTCCGTCGGGGCGCTGTTCGGCGACCTCTGGCATCTCTTACCCTGGTTCCCCCGCAAGGAACTCACGTTCGCCGGAACGAAATTTCAGATCGTTCACAGCAAGCGTCCCAAGCATGCCAAATACCGCCACTACCTGCTGATTCACGGCGACGAGCACACTGCGCGCGAGGTCCTCACCGCCTGGATGCCGTCGCACCGCGGTGTCGCCTACCTGATCCAGAGCCAGACGCGCGAGATTCCTCTCGCCGGCGGCAAGGTCGATCCCAACCGCATCTTCTCCGATGCCGGCGCCGAAGCCAATCTCGCCAAAGAGAACCCCGCCTGGACCGCCGCCCAGACGCGCGCCGCCTTGCAAGTGTTAAATGAAGACCGCGAAGAACTCCTGCACGCCCTTCTGCCCTCCAACCGCGACGTGCTCTTCTCGCTCCATAACAACGATTCCAGCTACTCGGTGCTCAGCGAAGCCCCCATCAGCGATCAGGCAGCTCTGAACCAGCCCGACGCCCCCCACAACTTCTTCCTCTGCACAGATCCCGGCGATTTCCAGGTGCTCGCCGGCTCGCCGTACAACGTAGTCCTTCAGCAGTACGTCCGCGCCCCCGACGACGGCTCCCTCTCCCGCCGCGCCGCGCAGCGCCGCGTCCGCTACGTCAATCTCGAAGTGCGTATGGGAGAGAATGCGAAACAAGCCCAGATGCTAACCTGGGCTGACAGCCACCTGGCCTGAGAACGCCGCGAATCAACAAACCCGAAAACCGCGTCTCTCTGCGCCGTTTAATTCGTGTTGATGCCGTTCCTTCGTGGCACCTCACATAAAGTAATCTTTCACTTTTTCGAACAGCCCTTTTTCCGAAGGCGAATTATCCACCGGCAAGCTTTCCCGCAACTGCTCCAGCAGCTTTTTCTGCTCCCGGCTCAACCGCGTCGGAACTTTCACTTCGATGTGCACCAGCAGGTCGCCCCGGCCGCTTCCGTTCAGGCTCGGTACGCCCTTGCTGCGCAGGCGGAACTGCGCCCCGTTCTGCGTCCCTTCGGGAACCTTCAGCTTTTGCGGCTGGTCGAGAGTGGGCACTTCGATTTCCGCTCCCAGCGCGGCCTGCGCGATGTTCACCGGAATGGTGCAGTGCAGGTGCGTGCCTTCGCGCTCGAAAAACGGGTGCTCTTTGACCTTGAGCATCACGTAAAGATCGCCCGCAGGTCCGCCCCTGCGCCCGGGCTGCCCTTCCGCAGAGAGCCGCAGCCGCGTGCCGTCGTCCACCCCCGCGGGAATGTTGACCTTCAGCTTCCTGTGCACCTGCCGGTACCCGTTGCCGCGGCATTCATGGCAGGGATTGCGAATCACCTGGCCCACTCCGTTGCACGTGCTGCACGTGCGGCGGATGGAAAGAAAACTCTGCTGGTACAGCACCTCTCCGCGACCGTGGCACGTGGGGCAGGTGGTCGGCCCGCTTCCCGGTTCGGAGCCCGTTCCCTTGCAGCGCTCGCACGCCTCCATGCGCGGCACCTGGATTTCCGCGCTCAACCCGAAAACCGCCTCTTCGAAGCTGATTTCCAGGTCGTAGCGGACATCCTCGCCGCGTTCGGCGCGCTCTCTCCGCCGCCGCCCGCCGCCAAACAGATCGCCGAACCCGAAGAAATCGCCCAGAATGTCGCTGAAATCCGCGAACGCATTGGGGTCGAAGCCGCCCGCGCCGCCGCCCTGCAGGCCGGCATGGCCATACCGGTCATAAGCCGCGCGCTTCTGCGGGTCGCTCAGCACGCTATAGGCTTCGGAAGCCTCTTTGAACTTGTCTTCCGCTCCCGGATCGTCCGGATTGCGGTCGGGATGGTATTGCAGGGCAAGCTTGCGGTAACAGCTCTTGATTTCCTGATCGCCTGCTTCCCGGCCTATACCAAGAACTTCGTAATAATCTCGTTTTGCCACTGGATTCAACGCGCTTACGGTCTCACCGCGACCCGCACCATGGCGGGCCGGAGGAGTTTCCCTTTGAAATTATAGCCTCTCTGAAATTCGCCCAGAATGGCCTGGTCTTCCGCTTCCTCGGTATGCACCCGCTCGATCGCCTGGTGGATGTTGGGATCGAATTTCTGCCCGGCAGTCTCGATCGCCTCCAGCCCCATCTTGCGCAGCGTCTCCGATAAGCGGTTGTAAATCAGCTCGATGCCTTTGGCGTAGTTGCGGTCGGCAGTTTCCACTTTCAGAGCCCGCTCGAAATCGTCCACCACCGGCAGCAGTTCCTTCACCAGGTCCATCGCCGCGTATTGCAGATACTCGGATCGCTCGCGCTCGGCGCGCCGCCGCGCATTGTCATAATCGGCGCGGGCGTATAACAGGCGGTCCTGCATCTCCGCCTTTTCCTTCAGCAGGCGGTCGCGCTCTTCCGTCAGCGCCGCGATCTGGCCCGCCGGCGCTTCCACCGGCAGATTCGCGTCGTCTTGCGACACGTCTGACACATTCGGTTGAGGATTCTGGGTGTCCACTGTCTTTAGATTAGCAAAGCGGGCGCTCCGCCTGCCCTGACGCCCCTTTCAAAACTGTGTGCTTTCCAGGGCCCGGCACGTCTGCATCACCGCGCCCATCACTCGTTCATAATGCATGCGCATCGGCCCCAGCACCGCCACCTTGGCAGGCACTCCGTTGCCCATCTTGACGTTCATGCCGATCAGAACCAGGTCGCGCATCGCCGGATGCGCCTCCTCCAGCCCCACCTGCACGTGCAACTCGCCTCGCGGCTGCTCCAGAAACCGGTCCAGCAGCTCGATCAGGCGCTTCTTTTCCTCCAGCGCCCGCAGCAGCTCCCGCAGCTTCTCCCGCGTCAGATGCAGGTCCAGCCCCAGCAGGTTGGAAGCTCCTTCCATATGGACCTCGGGCGATGTGTCCACCTCCAGCAGGCCCTTGCGATACAGCACCTGCAGATTCCGCAGCACGGCGTCGTACAGCGCGCTTTCCTCGAGCATCCGCCGCAGCAGCTCGCGCCGCGCATCGCCCAGCCGCCATCCGCCGAAGTTGCGGTTCACATAATTCCGGATCGAGGCCAATTCATCCGTCGAACAGGGCCGCTCCAACACCACCACGCGGTTGCGCACCACCTGGTCGCGTGTCACCAGCACCATCAGCACGCGCCGGTCGGCCAAAGCAACCAGTTCAATCTGTTCCAGTTCCTGGCTCAGAGGCGGAATCGCCGCGGCAATCCCCACATTCCGCGTCAATTCCATCAGAATATAGCTGGAACGCTCCATGCGCGCGCCAATCGTCGGCAATTCGCTGAATTCGCTGCGCATCCGCTGCGCCTCGGCGCCCGCGATGCGCGTCGCCGTCAGCGAGCCCACATAGGAACGGAACGCCTTCTCGGTCGGAACCCGCCCCGCGGACGTGTGCGGCTGCGATAGGTACCCCTCGTCGGCCAGATCCGCCATCACATTGCGAATCGATGCCGGGCTCAGATTATCCTGCCGCCGCTTCGAAATGTTTCGCGAGCCTACCGGTTCCCCCGTTTCGATGTAGGCGCGCACGATGGAATGCAGGATTTCTCGGTTCCGCCCCTGGAGATCGTCCCTGTTCATGACGGTAAAAGTACAATTCCCCTATTCGTAATTGTAATGGGTTCAAAGGAAAGAGGTCAATCCTGGAGCGTGAGAGTTGATAGAATGACCATTCCCTAAACCCGAGGAGGTTCTGCTGGTGGAAGCGGTGAAGGCTCTCATGCGCTTGTTCAGCTATCTGTTTCATGGCCTGCTGGCCATTTTCCTGATCGCGGTTTCCGGCCTGGCCCTGGTTTCCGGTTCGATTTCCCTGCACCTCGATATGCTCCCCTGGAGCGGCGACACCCTCATCTACGTGATCTTTTTCGGTTCCCTTTGCGGATTGGCGACAGTCATGCTCGCCATCGCCGGCAAACTGCGCGCCCTGTTTTTTCTATGGGCGCTCCTGGTTGCCGTGCTGTTGGTGAAGGGGTTTATTTTCAGCAATTATCACTTTGCTGAAGGATCGCTGGAAACCACGATGCTGATCTTCCTGGCCTCGCTCATCGCGCTGCCCGGAGCCTGGTTCCAGTTGCAGCGCAAACCCACCGATCACAGGCTGCGCGGCTACTAACCCTCCTCCGATGTACAAGGCCGTCATCTTCGACCTGGGTAAGGTCCTGATCCACTTCGATTTCCGCCGCGGCTACCAGGCCCTCGAAGGACTCTGCCCTTATCCCGCCGCCGAAATCCCGCGCCGCATCGCCCCCACCGGCCTGGTCGAGCGCTTCGAAACCGGCCTCGTCGAGCCTCACGATTTCGTCGAGCAACTCTCCAGCGCCATCGGCCTGCGCACCGATTACGCCGGTTTTTGCGACATCTGGAACGGCATCTTCCAGGAGCCCCTCATCCCCGAACGCATCCTAGAAGGCTTGGCCGCCCGCTATCGCCTGGTGCTGCTCTCCAACACCAACGCCATCCATTTCGAATCCATCCGCGCCCGCTACCCGCTGCTCCGCCATTTTCACGAGCTGGTGCTCTCCTACCAGGTACGCGCCATGAAACCGGACCCCGCCATCTTCCAGGAGGCCGTCCGCCGCGCCGGATGCCTGCCGCAGGAATGCTTCTATACGGACGATATCGCCGCCTACGTGGAAGCCGCCCGCGCCCTCGGCATCGATGCCGTGCGCTTCGAATCCGCGGCCCAGATCGAACGCGAACTGCGCGCCCGCGGCATTGCCTGGGAATAGAGGAATCGCAGCGCCTGGCGGAATCAATCCTGCCGCAGCGCCGTCAGCGGGTCGATGGCCGTCACCTGCCGCGCCGGCACGAAACAGGCCATCCCCGCCACCAGCAGAAACACCGCCGAGACCCCGGCGAAGGTAAAGGCATCGGTCGGACTCGTGCTGTACAACAGGCTGGCCATCAGCTTTGTCAGGAGAGCGGCGCCTACCGTCCCCGCGACAACTCCCATCACCGCCAGTCCCAGCCCCTGCCGCACCACCATCCCGATCACCGATCCACGCCCCGCGCCGAGCGCCATCCGCACCCCGATCTCGCGCGTCCTCTGGCTCACCGCCAGCGCCATAACTGCGGCGATCCCGCTGGCGCTGATCAACAGCGCCAGCCCCGCGAAGATCCCCAGCAGCAGCGTCATCACCCGCGGCGGCGCCAGCGATTCGTATTCGTCCTGTTCCACCGAGTTCACCTGGTCCACCGCGATCAGCGGATCCACGTCGTGCAGCGCCTCCCGTACCAGCGGCGCCTCCACTTCCGGATTCGCCGCCGTGCGCACCACCAGCCGGTTCACATACCCTTCCTGCAGCGGGGCATAGATTTCGCCTGCGGCCGGCCGGCCCAGTCCATACTCCCTGACATCCGCGGCGATCCCCACAATCTCCGCCCAGGTCTCGCCCTTATCGAGGCTGATGTGCTTGCCGATCGGGTCCTCATCCGGAAATTGGCTGCGCGCCATTGCCTGGTTGATGATCACTACCGGCGGCGCCGTCGCTTCGCAATCGCGCGCCGTGATACTCCGCCCTTTGACGATCGGCTGGTGAATGGTTTCGAAGTAGCCCGCGCTGACCACTACAACCCCCGTCGTCGCGGTGGGCTGCTCCTTGCCCGCGGGATGCTCCCGCACCATGTATTGATTGTGCCCCGGCCCGTTCTCCACCGCTGCCGGATTGAACGGGAACGTGGTCGACATGGCGGCCGACTCCAGCCCGGGAACGCCCTTCATGCGCTCCAGAATGCGATCCACCAGCACCCGCGCCGTCTTCAGTGTGTACGGCGGAAATCCCGGACTCACCCGCATCGCCAGAAGATGCTCCGGCGTGAAGCCCGGCGAAACCTCCTGCAGCTTCGCAAAGCTCCGGATCATCAGTCCCGCCGAGGCCAGCAGGATCACCGAAAACGCCACCTGCGCCACCACCAGCGCCGAACGGACCCGCTGCCGGCCCCGGCTCGCCGTGCCGCGCGCGTTCGCCTGCTGTACCGCGCTTCCCAGCCATTTGCCGGTCGCCAGCGCCGGCGCCAGCCCGAAAACGATTCCCGTCGCTACCGATATCAGCAGCGTGAACAGCAGCACCGGCCCGTCGATCCGCACCTCCGCGGCGCGCGTCGTGAACCGCGCCGCAAAGCGCGTCAGCACCGCCAGGGCTACCGGCGCCAAAGCCAGCCCGAGCGCGCCTCCGGCCACCGACAGAATCACGCTTTCCGTCAGCAGTTGCCGCAGCAGCCGCAATCTGCTGGCGCCCAGCGCCGCCCGCACAGCCAGTTCCCGCTCCAGCTTCAGCAGCCGCGCCAGCATCAGGTTCGCGACATTCGCGCAGGCCGCCAGCAGCACGAACCCCACCACCCCCAGCAGCACCAGGAACATCGTGCGCGCGCGCCGCGTCAGATCGTCGCGCAACGGGTCGGCCGCGATGCGGTAGCCGTCCGCCGCCAGGTAGACGTCGGGATGCGCCCGCTCGATGTCCGCCGCGACCACCGACAGGTCCGCCCGCGCCTCCGCCAGCGTCACTCCCGGCTTCAGCCGCGCGAATACATTCATCATCCGCGCATTGCGATTGGCAATGAATGCCGCCGAGGAGCGGATCGGACACTGCGACGTCGTCATGTACACGTCGCTTTCCCCCGGATACTGCGGAATCGGCGGCAGCACCCCGATCACCGTGTGCGGGCGGTTGTTCATCTGGAACACCTTGCCCACAATGTGCGGATCGCCGCCCTGATGGCTCTGCCAGTATTTGTAGCTGAGGATCAGCACAGCCGGCGAGCCCGGAGCATCGTCCCCCGCCACGAACGTACGCCCCAGCAGCGGCTTCACCCCCAGCACGTCGAAAAAGTTGGCCGAAACCACCGCCGTTTCCACCCGCTCGGCCGTGTGTTTGCCGATCAGCAGAAAGTTCATGCTGTGGTCCTCGACCAGGTCCTGCAGCGTGTGGTTCTCGTTGCGATAATCCGTGAGCTCCTTTACGGAAAACGGAAAATCGAGCACGTGCGCCTTCACCGCCTGCTGGTGCAGCACAATCAGCCGGTCGCCGTGCAAATAGGGCAGCGGCCGCAGCAGCACCCCGTACACCAGGCTGAAGATCGCGGTATTGGCGCCGATCCCCAGCGCCAGCGTCACAATCGCCGCCAGCGAAAAGCCCGGATTCTTGACGAGCACCCGCAGCCCGTAGCGCACGTCCTGCATCAGCGATTCCAGCAGCCGCCCCAGCCGCGCGTCGCGGCAGTCGTCCTTCAGCGGCTCTTTGCCTCCGATCAGGATGGCCGCCTCCCGCTCCGCCTCCGCCCGCGCCATCCCGCGCGCCATGTTCTGCTCCACCTGCCGCTCGTAGTGATACCGCAGCTCGGCCGTGAGCTCGCGCTCGTACGTCTGCCGCCGGAACAGAAACCGCAACAACGAATTCAGCCGCCCCATCCCTACACCCCCACGATGCGGGCCACGGCGCCCGAAAGCCGCAGCCAGTTTTCCTTCTCCTCCACCAGTTGTCTGCGCCCGCGCGACGTCAGCTCGTAATACCGCGCCTGCCGGTTGTTCTCCGAGTTCTTCCACAATGCCGCCACCCATCCGCGCTCCTCCAGCCGGTGCAGCGCCGGATACAGCGACCCCTGGTTCACCTGCAGCACGCTCTCGGAAAGCTGTTGGATCCTCTGCGTGATTCCCCACCCATGCATCGGCTCCAGCTCCAGAACCTTCAGGATCAACAGGTCGAGCGTCCCCTGCAAAAGATCCGCTTTGCTCTTAGCCATTTCCCCTCATTTCTCCACCACCGGCACATCCCCCCGCGCGCTCCAGTCCTCCCACGACCCGTCGTACAGCCGCGCATCCCTCCCCAGGTACCGCGCCACAAAATACACCACCGAAGCCTGCAGCCCGATATGGCAATAGCTCACCACCGTTCCCTGCGCCGGAACCCCCGCGCTTGCGAACCTCTCCCGCAGCGCCGCCGCCGGCAGCAGCTTGCCTTCGGCATCTACCAGCGTGTCGAAGGGAAGATTGACCGCGCCCGGAATGTGTCCCGCCCGCTTGCCCATGCCCGCGCTCTCGCCGCGGTAAAACTCGGGCAGCCGCGCATCCACAATGTCCACTCCCGCGCGGTGCAGGTTGGCCTTTACATAATCCGCGTCCACCACCACGTCGCTCTGCGGGCACGGCGTGATCGTGCCGCGACGCACCGCCGGGGCCTCGGTTGTGACGGGCCGCCCCTCTTTCTGCCATGCCTCCAGCCCGCCATCGAGCAGCGAGGTCCGCCCGCCCAGCCCCAGGGAATCCAGTGTGAAATAGACGCGCGTCGCCTCCCGCACCCGCCCCGCGCCCGCATAGAGCACGACGTGCGAATCGTTCGAGACGCCCAGCGCTTCAAAGGTGCGAACCAGTTCCGCGACCGGCGGCAGCTCCAGCGTCAGCTTGCTATGCGGGTCGCTCACATCCTGCCGGGAAATCGCCCGCGCTCCCGGAATGTGCGCGCGATCGTAATCCGCCCGCTCCCCCACCGCCAGCACGACCACCCCGGGGCTCTCCAGATGCGCCGCCAGCCACGCCGTCGAAACCACCATCCCCGCCGGATTGCGCTCCCCGCATGCCATCGCCGCACAAAACGGCGCCAGCATCGCCAACACGAGTAGAATCCACCGCAAGACCATCTGTGGTTCCCTCCTCCAGATATTCTACAAGAAGCATACGGCCGCTCTTGTAGAATGTCAAGAGGAAGGAGAGGGGACCTGGCGTAATTGGCGCAAGCGGGCGGCCGGTAAAGCCCGATTCCCTTACGTCCCCACGACTCCTGCCAGCGGGCTGCTCGCCGTGGCGTACAGTTTCTTCGGCATGCGTCCGGCTTCGAATGCCAGCCGTCCCGCCTCCACCGCCAGTTTCATGGCGCGGGCCATCTTCATCGAGTCTTCGGCCGCCGCGATCGCCGTGTTCATGAGCACACCGTCGGCGCCCAACTCCATCGCCACACTCGCGTCCGATGCCGTCCCCACGCCCGCGTCCACAATCATCGGAACCTGCGTGATCATTTCCCGCAAAATCCGCAGATTCGCCGGATTCTGCACGCCCATCCCGGACCCGATCGGCGCCGCCAGCGGCATCACCGCCGCCGCTCCCGCATCCATCAGCTTGCGCGCGTTCACCACGTCGTCATTGGTGTAGGGCAGCACCACGAAGCCCTCCTTCACCAGCGTCCGCGTGGCCTCCAGCAGCCCGGCATTGTCCGGAAACAGCGTCTTTTCGTCGCCGATGACCTCCAGCTTGATCCAGTTCGAAAGCCCCACCTCGCGCGCCAGCATGGCCGTGCGTACCGCGTCATCGGCCGTGTAGCAACCGGCCGTGTTCGGCAGAATGAAGATCTTGCTGCGATCGATGTAATCCAGCAGCGATTCCTTGCTGCGGTCGGTGAGATTCACGCGCCGCACCGCTACCGTCACCATCTCCGCCCCGCTGGCTTCGTGACAGCGCTGCATCTCCTGGAAACTTCGATACTTCCCCGTGCCAACAATGAGTCGGGAGGCAAACTCCCGCCCAGCAATCCTGAGGGTTTCCGGCATGCCTTCATTGTAGCGAGTAGAGACACCCGCGATCGGCAGGGCCTGAAAAGTTGGCGTAGCGTCGTCACAACGGCAGCCCGTAGTGCAATACCCTGATTCTGAACTGATTCCAGCTTGGGCCTATTCAGCGGATCAAGACGTCATGATAAAGTAGCGTTTGCAGACGGTCCATGGTTTCGGTAGACCGTTTCGGCTTACCATTGGTATGGTAGCCCTGTGGAGACGCGGATATGGCTGGCGCAGAAGTCCCAGACCCACTCAAGAAGAATCTTGAATGGTACATCGCAAACCAGAAGGAACTTTCCAGTAAATACAACGGAAGAATCCTGCTGATCGTGGATCAGAAGCTCATTGGGGCCTTCGCCTCCATGGGGGAGGCGTACGGGGAAGCTATGAAGTCCTATGCGCCGGGCACATTCACGCTACAGCCCTGCTCGCCTGACGCAGACAGCTACACCCTTACGATTTATAGTCCCGCCTATAGCGCTGCCGGATGAGCCCACAATACCGCGCCTTCACTTGCCGGTACCACGGAAGATCACTGAGGCTCATAAGCGACGTACAAATATTTCCACCGCACGGACCGACTGATCCGGCGCCAGCGGGAAAAGTGTACAAGGGGCTATACGATACCGGGGCGACCCACAGCTCCATATCGCCGCGGGTAGTCGCAGACCTTCAACTCCCTTCCATCGGAGCTATCAACGTTGGTGTCGGCGGCGGCACGTTGACGACGACCAGCCACCTCGTCAATATCGGGCTGCCGAACTCCGTGATGTTTGCCATGTTTCGGGTATCTCAAATGACCCTGCACGGCGGCATCGATGTGCTCATTGGTATGGACATCATCGGGTCTGGCGATTTCTCTGTAACGCAGCATAACGGCAGCACAACTTTCTCGTTCTGCGTACCGTCGCGGAAGGAGATCGATTTTACGGACGAACTTACGCAGCAACAGAAGTCAGCCCCGGTGCACTCGCAGAAAGCTGGACGCAACGATCCTTGCCCATGCGGCAGCGGCAAGAAGTACAAGAAGTGTCACGGTCGATAGCTGACTTTCAGATCAAGGCAGCAGCGGACCCTCAACACAACTTTCAAGCACGGCACTACCCCGCAATCCCGCCGCCGGTGCCTTTCCTCACCCCGCCATCAACTTCCGGCCCTCCACTTTCCCCTCGTCCCACTCGATCCCATACCCCGGCGCCTCCGGCAGGCTCAAATGCGCCTTCTCCACCACCGGCGGATTCTTTTCGAAGTGGTAATACGTCTCCATCTTCAAAATCAAATACTCCGCCAGCGGGCACACCGCCGGCGACTGGCTCGCGATCGCGTGCAGCGCCGCGTGAACGCTGTGCCCGTGCGGAATCACCGGCACATCGAAGATCGAAGCCAGCGAGCAGATTTTCATCAGCTCGGTCGTCCCGCCGCACCACTCCGGATCGCACTGCACCACGCTCAGCGCACCCTCCTTCAGGTAGTCGTATACCTCCCAGCGCCCCTGAATGTGCTCCCCCGACGCGACCGGTACCGAAGTCGACCGCCGGAGCTGCGCGAAACTCCCGATCTTCTCCGCCTGCGTCGGCTCCTCGATCCACCGCGGCCGGTATTGTTCCACCTGCTTCGCCCACTCCAGCGCGTACGTCAAATCCCAGCCGCTGTAGGCGTCGAACATCAGCTCCGTATCGTCCCCCACCGTCTCGCGCAGAATCCGCACCAGGTCGACATTCTTCCGCATTCCCTCCGGCCCGTCGCCCGGCCCGTACGCCATGAACCATTTCTGATAGCGGTAGCCTTCGTTCTTCAGCGCCGCCGCCCGCGACCGCACTTTTTCAGGCTCCAGCGAGTATCCCAGGCAGCTCGCATACGCTTCCACGCTCGACCGCGTCGGACCGCCCAGCAGCCGGTACACCGGTGTCCCGAAATGCCGCCCGCGCAGGTCCCACAGCGCGTTGTCCACCGCGCTGATCGCCATCAGAAAGTGGCCTCTCCGCGAGTGCCGGTTCGAGCGGTACATCTGGTCCCACATCTTCTCGCCCGCCAGCGCATCCTTCCCCACGAGAAACGGCCGCAGTTGGTCCTGCACCACGATCGCCGCTTCTTTATCGATCGGTCCGTACAACCCGTCGCCATCGTTCGTCCGGACCTTCAAATACAGCGCCGTCACCGGAGCGCTTACTCCAGTCCCCGCCGCCGCGTCGTGATACGGCTTGGGCCGCAGCTCGTCGTAGATGTCCAGTTGATTCACCTGCGGCTGCTTGTCGATGCCCCCCATCTTCTCCGCGTGCCCGTGCAGTTCCCAGATCTCGATCGCCGCGATCGGCAGCGGCTTCGTCACCGCCATCGCGGCCAGCGGAACCGCCGCCAGAAAACCCCGCCGTGTGATTTGCATTGCCCGCTCCGAGAGTCCAGTGTAAGCCCCCGAAGCCTTCGCGTGCCGCGCGCGAAACCGGCCCCCTCTACCGCCGCTTCTCCAATTCGCCGCGCAGTTCTCGAAGCTGCGCGCCGGAGATCGTCGCTTCGGCGTTCACCTCCAGCGCCAGCCGTCCGCCGCCCGCGTCCGCAAAGCCGACCCCGCGCACCCGCACCAGGTCCTGCAGCACCGCCGGCAGTGTGGCGCGGAAGTCTGTGGCTCTGTCCAGCGCCGATTGCACCGAAGACCGGATCTTCTCCCGCAGCGCCGTCCCCAGCGATCCCGAACGCAAGAGTTCTCCCATCGTGCCGTCGGCCTGAATGTCGCGCACCTCCGCGTCCACCCGGCTCTGCGTCGGACTCACCAGGGCCGGAGTCAGCGCCACCCGCACCGTCCCGTCTCCCGCCACCAGCCGCTTCTTGATCTTCTTGCCCAGCGCTTTGCCGCACGCCCAGCGCTCGAAGTGCAGCTCCGCCGTCAGCATCGCGCCCGGCGGCGCTGGAACCAGGCTCGCGCGTTGGATTGCAATCCGCTCCCCGCACTCATCGGAGCGATCCAGCGCGCTGTGCAGAATCTCCGTCGCGTGAGCCTGCAGATCCCCCAGGTCCGCCGTGATCGATAAGGAATATCCATCCGGCCGATTCGACCTCGAAACCGTTCCCGATGCCGTAATCGCAATCGGCTGGTGCTCGATCTCGACCACCACCCGGGCCGGCGGAATCCGCAGGAGCGGTTCCTGCGCATTCAGCAAGAGAGCGAATGCAAACAACGCCGCAGTTTTCATGGCGCAATGAAATAGTTTCGACGCGCAGCCCGCCCGCGCCGTTTCCAGCGCGATCACGTCCCTTGCGAGTTTATATCGCCCCCGTTTTCAGGCATTTCCGATCTTCTCTGCGTAACTCGCGCATGCTCGCCTGCTACCGTGATCACTCCATGGCAACACCCGCACAAATCGCCGCCAACCGGCTCAACGCACAGAAGTCTACCGGCCCCCGCTCCGTCGAGGGTAAGGCCGCGTCTTCCTGCAACGCTCTCAAACACGGTCTGGACGCCGCTTCCACAGTCATCCCGGGAGAAGATCCCGCCGCGCTCATTGCGCTCGCCGCCGAATACCACAGCCACTTCGCTCCCCAAGGCCCTGTCGAAACCGGTCTCGTCGAAATCCTCATTCAATCCGACTGGCAGCAGCGCCGCTACCGCCGCATCGAAGCCGCCGTCCTCAATCACTTCATGACCGCTCAAGCCGTCTTCCCCCAAACCCTCGGCGCCGCGTGGGCCGAAGCTCCCGCCGGCCACCCCATTCACCGCATCGCCCGCCGCCTCGAAACCGCCACCCGCACCTGGTTCCGCGCCCACAAAGAACTCCGCACCCTCCAGGCCGAACGCCGCGCGCAGGATGCCGATGCCGAACCCGAGTCCGAATCTGCTACTGCATCCGAGCCCGCCCCCAAGCCCGCAAATTGGGTTCGTTCCGAGAAACCCGCGCAAGCCCCGTCCCCGCAGCCGGCCGGCGGCAGCGAACCCCGTTCCCGCCCGGCGTACTTCATCGGATGACGAGGATCCCCCACCCGCGTGGCGCCCCATCCTATGACCAATGTCTCCGCCCCCACCGCGCCCTCAGGTTTTGCCTTGGCAAGGAGATCAGCCTTTCCTCCGCGCCTCTGCGTCTCTGCGGTGAAGCCTTTGCCCCCCCCCCGCACACACTCGCGTCCATCCCGATATCCGCTACCATAGAATTTCACCCCCTGCAAAGTGAACTATGCCCGAGAAGCCCTACGACCATAACCAGATCGAGCTCAAGTGGCACGACCGCTGGCGCGATGCCACCTTCTACAAGGCTGAGGAGAATTCCTCCAAGCCCAAGTTCTACGTGCTCGAAATGCTTCCCTACCCCAGCGGCACTCTCCACATCGGGCACATCCGCAATTACTCCATCGGCGACGCCCTGGCGCGCTATAAGTGGATGCGCGGATTCAACGTTCTCCACCCCATGGGCTGGGACGCTTTCGGCCTCCCCGCCGAAAATGCCGCCATCGCCAACAAGCGCCCCCCGCGCGACTGGACCCTCCAGAACATCGCGGCCATGAAGAAAACCCACCGCCGCTTCGGTTTCAGCTACGATTGGGACCGCGAAGTCTCCACCTGCGAGCCCGAATATTACCGCTGGAATCAGTGGTTCTTTCTCCGCATGCTCGAACGCGGCCTCGCCTATCGCAAAGAAGCCCTCGTCAACTGGTGCCCCAAGTGCGCCACCGTGCTCGCCAACGAACAGGTCGTCGAAGGCTGCTGCTGGCGTCACGAAGATACCCCCGTCGAGCAGCGCGCCCTCGAACAGTGGTTCCTCAAAATTACCGCCTACGCCGATCAGCTCCTCGATGACATGCAGCGCCTCGAAGGCGGCTGGCCCGAGCGCGTCCTCACCATGCAGCGCAACTGGATCGGCCGCTCCGAAGGAGCCGAAGTCGATTTCACCCTCGTCGAAAACCGCGAGCCCATCCGCGTCTTCACCACCCGCATCGATACCATTTACGGCGCCACCTGCGTCATCGTCGCCCCCGAGCACCCGCTCATCCAGGACCTCCTCGACGATGCCGGCCGCGCCCGCGCCAAGGAAATGATCGATCGCCGCGCCGGCCAGGACCCGGGCGAACTCGAAAAGGAAGGCTTCTTCACCGGCCACTACGCCCTCAATCCCTTCAGCAACGAGCGCGTCCCCGTCTGGATCGGCAACTTCGTCCTCATGGGCTACGGCACCGGCGCCATCATGGCCGTACCGGCCCACGATGAGCGCGATTTCGAATTCTGCACCAAGTACAACATCCCCATCCGCGAAGTAATCCGCCCCGTCTCCGAGCCGCGGCCGGAGGGAGCGGTGCCGCTGACTCAGGCCTTCACCGACTACGGCATCCTCATCCACTCCGGCCCCTGGAGCGGCCTCCCCAGCGAAGAAGCGCGCCAGCGCATGGCCGCCTTCGCCGAAGAGGTCGGCTTCGGCAAAGCCGCCATCACCTTCCGCATCAAGGATTGGGGCATCTCCCGCCAGCGCTATTGGGGCACCCCGATCCCCGTCATCCATTGCCCCGCCTGCGGCGTCGTGCCCGTGCCCGACGATCAACTCCCCGTCGTCCTCCCCGACCGCGTCGAAATCACCGGCGCCGGCCGCTCTCCGCTCGAAAACGTCCCCGAGTTCGTCAACGTCGTCTGCCCCACGTGCGGCGGCCCCGCGCGCCGCGAAACCGATACCATGGACACCTTCATCGACAGTTCCTGGTATTTCTACCGCTACTGCGATCCCCACAACAACCGCGCGCCCTTCGACTCCGCCAAAATCGGCTACTGGTTCGAAATCGATCAGTACATCGGCGGCGTCGAGCATGCCATCCTGCACCTCATCTATTCCCGCTTCTTCACCAAGGTGATGCGCGATCTCGGCCTCGTCGCCAACAGCGAGCCCACACGCCGCCTCTTCACGCAGGGCATGGTGATCGCCGAAGGCGCCAAGATGTCCAAGTCCAAAGGCAACGTCGTCGGCGCCGACATGCTCGCCGAGCGCTTCGGCGCCGATACCGCCCGTATGTTCGTTTTATTCGCCGCGCCGCCCGAAAAGGAAGTCGATTGGCGCTTCGAAGGCGCCGAAGGTATCTACCGCTTCCTCGGCCGCGTCTTCCGCTTCGTCACCCGCACCCTCGATGCCGATGGCTCCGGCACGAGCGATCGCAAAGTTCTCCGCAAACTCCACCAGACCATCCGCAAGATCACCGAAGATTTCGAAACCCGCTGGCACTTCAACACCTGCATCGCGGGCGTCATGGAACTCGTCAACGTGCTCTATGCCGAAGAGGCCAATCTCAGCCGTTCCGCGCTCGCGCAGATCAACGAGAGCCTTGCCTTGCTCCTCGCCCCCTTCGCGCCGTATCTCGCGCAGGAAATCTGGGAGGAACTCGGCAAAGAGGGCCCCGTCTTCCGCCAGAGCTGGCCGTCTTACGATCCCGAACTCGCCAAGGAAGAGGAAGCCGAAATCGTCGTGCAGGTCAACGGCAAACTCCGTACCCGCATCTCTGCCCCCTTTGGAACTCCCAACGAGGAACTCGAACGCCGCGCCCTCGCCGACGAAAAACTCCAGCCCCACATCGCCGGCAAACAGATCGTCAAACTGATCACCGTTCCCGACAAACTGGTCAACGTCGTAGTCCGGTAACGCCGGCGATCTTGTTCGCCGGGCCTTTCCCGCGACCGCTTACATCATCGCCACCGGCGGCGCCGGCTCGTTCGGATCGCCCGCCGCCCTCAGCGGTACCCGGATCAGCACCAACGCAAGCAGCGCCATCACCCCCACGCCCGTCAGGTACGACGGCTCTTTAAAGATCTCCGGCAGCGCCCAATCCTGGAAGTTGAATGTCGCGGTGACCAGCCCCGCCAGTGCCTCGCCCGCAATCAGTCCCGAGGCCACCAGCACGCCCGTGTTCTCCACACGCGCCTTCTGCGCCGCGTTGTAGCCGGCGCGGTCGCGCATCGAGTCCGTGACCCAGCGGATCACGCCGCCCACGAAAATCGCCGAGGTGGTCGCAAACGGCAGATACATCCCGATAGCCACCAGCATGGGGCTCTTGACCTTGAACATGATCATCGCGATGCCCATCAGAATGCCGGCGATCACCAGCGGCCACGCCATGTCGCCGCCCACGATGCCCTGCGCGAGCGATGCCATCAACCCCGCCTGCGGCGCCGAGAGCGCCTTGTCGCCGAAGCCGATGCCGCCCTGATTGATATTGCCCTGCGCCAGGATCATCAGCGGGAAGTACATCACCAGGCTCGCCACCACCACCGCTATCAGCTCCGCCATCTGAATCCGCCGCGGCGTGCCGCCCAGGAACCAGCCGACTTTGAAATCCTGCAACAACTCGCCGGCAACCGCCGACGAAACGCACACCACCGCCGCCACGCCCAGCACGGCAACCACGCCGCTCATTCCCGAAACCCCCATCGAAACCATCAGCAGCGCGGCAATGACCAGCGTCGAAAGAGTCAGCCCTGAGATCGGGTTGTTCGACGATCCGATCACCCCCACCAGGTACCCCGATACCGTCGCGAAAAAGAAGCCCACGATCAGCATCACCAAAGCCGCCGCCACGCCGCCCGAGATCAGCCCCGACAGATACACATAGAGAACGCACATGGCAAGAAACGTGACGCCGATCAGCCCGAAGACCGTCTTCGAGCTCATGTACTGCTCGGTTCGGGCCAGGCCTTTCTGTTGTTCGGCGGTGCTGCCGCGCAACTCCGAGACCGCTTTTGCCAGGCCCGCCAGCAGGTTCTTGCGCATCCGGAAGAGCGTGTAGACCGTTCCCACCATCATGCCGCCCACCGCGATCGGCCGCACGATGTACCGCCACACGGCGTTCGCCAGATTGAGCCAGCCTGCGTTCGCGTTCGCTCCCGGCGGCAGATAGGTCTGCAATTGCGGCCCGAGAAAGAAGATCAACAGCGGGATCAGAAGGCCCCAGGCAATCACGCTGCCCGAGAAGTTCAGGGCTGCGAGTTCCGGCCCGATAATGTAGCCGACCCCGATATAGGCGGGGCTCACGGTGGGCGCCGCGCAGGTGGAAACTCCTCCCGCGCCCAGCACCTGGGTCGTCGTCGCGCCGCCCAGCCGCAGTTTGCTCAGCCCGGCCCTGCCCACGTTGAAGAAGAAGTCGTGATCCGGCGCGAAGAACTGGAACGCTCCCAGTACGAAGATCGCGGCGCCAAAGAAGATGTTATAGAAAAGGTACTTGGCCGCTTTGGCTCCCAACTGTCCGGCTTTGTGGATCTCCGAAGCCGCTACCGATTCCGGAAAGGGCAGCTCGGGATCTTCCACCATCACCCGCCGGATCAGCGAGACGAACAGCACACCGAGGACGCTCCCCACAATCATCAGGGCCGTCGATTTGCCGTAGGTCGGGTCCGCCGCCAGCGCCCCCATGCTGGCCCAGAAGCCCATCCCTTTGGGAATCACCGGCGGCGCCCAGGCATGCACCATGAAGAACGCCGGCAGCGTGAAGACCGCGCCCGCCGCCACCGATTCGCCGATCGACCCGGCCGTGCGCGCGATGTTCTCTTCCAGAATTGTGCCCTTGCCCAGCCGCAGAACCGCCATGCCGATGACCGCCGCCGGGTACGTGGCCGCGATCGTCTGTCCCGCGCGCAGCCCCAGATAGGCGTTGGCGGCGCCCAGAATTACCGTCATCACCAGGCCCAGCGCCAGCGCGCGCCCGGTGAACTCCTTCATGTGCAGCGTCTCCGGCACAAATGGCCGGTGGCGCCGTCCCGCTTCGGCCGGAGGCGTCATTGCAGTTTTGTCCTCACCTTCTCACTCAGTGCTTTTCCATCGACGGTCTTGCCTTGCAGGCGCGCCTGCGCTGCCTTCATCACCACCCCCATCTGCTTCAGCGACGTCACACCGGTCTCCGCCAGAGCCGCGGCGATGGCCGCCTCGATCTCTTCTTCGGTCGCGCCCGCCGGCAGATAGCTCTCGATCAGCGCGCGCTCGGCCTCTTCTTTTTCGGCCTGCCCGTCGCGCCCCGCCTTGCGAAACATCTCGGCGGCATCGATGCGCTGCTTGATCAGCGATTTCAAGACCTGCATTTCGGCCGCCTCGTCGAGCGGTTTGGGCGAATCGACTTTCTGCTTCATGAGCGCGGCCTTGATCATACGGAGGGCGCTCAGCCGCGCCTCGTCCTTGCTCTTCATCGCCGCGACCATGTCCTTTTGAACGGTGTCAATCAGGGGCATGATGAAAGCTATTTTAGTCTGCCTCGCGCCTCCAGCGCTTCGCGGACGCGATCGGTGATCACTCCGGCCACGGCGGGCGCCGCCAAGAGCCGTTCCAGGTCTGCGTTCCCATTGACCGTCCAGGGCAGCAGCGGGATCCCGCGCGCTTCATATTCCGCGAGCCGCTCGATCGTCAGGTTCGCGTAATGCGGAGCCAGAAAGGCGTCTTCGCAGCGCTCCGGCAGCCCTTCCGTCAGCAGTCCTGTGCGCAGCGCGGGATGCGCGCGGCGGATGCGCGCCAACTGCGCGGCATCGAATGAGGTCACGATGCAGTCGTCCGGATCCACGCCGGCTTCGGCGAGTGCGGCCAGCACGTCGTCTTCGCAAGTGAAATTCTTGAGTTCGATATCCAGCCGGATGCGCCCGGCGCACAAACGCAGCACGTCGGCCAGCCGCGGCACGTCCGCGCCCGCGGAGGGTTCATCGTGGCACACCACCAGGGTTCCCCCGGGGAGCCGGTGCACGTCGAATTCGATCATATCGGCGCCCGCGTGGATGGCGGCGTCGAATGCCGCGACGGTGTTCTCGGGCGCCTGCGAGTGGTCGCCGCGGTGCGCTACGACCCATTTGCGCGCGGTCATGTCTGATATTCTAGAAAACGATTCCTGCCATGCATATCAAGAAACAACGTTTGCTGACTCCGGGCCCGACTCCTCTCTATCCTCCGGCCCTCCACGCCATGATGGCGTCGGACATTCATCATCGAACGGAAGACTTCCGCAAGGCCTACCGCTCCTGTCTCGCGGACCTCAAGGAAGTTCTGGGCACCGCGAACGACGTGCTGATGTTCTGCTCGTCGGGCACGGGCGCCATGGATGCCACGGTGTCGAACCTGTTCTCCCGCGGCGATAAAGTCGTCGTCTGCGTGGCCGGCAAGTTCGGCGAACGCTGGGCGGAAATCGCCAAAGCCTACGGGCTGGATGCCAATGTCATCACGGTTCCGTATGGCCAGGCGGTGACGCCTCAGCAGGTGAAAGATGCGCTGGCGAAAGAGCCGGCCACGCGCGGCGTGTTCGTGCAGGCTTCGGAGACCTCAACCGGCGCGGCGCACGACGTGCGCGCCATGGCCGAGGCCGTGCGCGAGACAGGGGCCATCTTTGTTGTCGATGCCATCACCGGCATGGGCACCATGCCGCTGGATATCGATGGCTGGGGCCTCGACGTGGTCATCGGCGGTTCGCAGAAGGCCTTCATGATTCCGCCGGGCCTGGCGTTTCTCTCCATCAGCCCCAAGGCCTGGAAGTTCGCCGAAACCGCGGCGCTGCCGCACTACTATTTCAATTTCAAGAAGGAAAAGAAGAGCGGCGACGCGGGCGAATCGAGCTGGACTCCCTCCACCGCCCTCATCCTGGCGCTGGCCGAAGCGCTGAAATACGTCAAGCAGATCGGCATGGCGAATCTGGTGGACAATGCCCGGATGCTCGCCGCCGCCACGCGCGAAGCGGTCACAAAAATCGGGCTGGAGCTGTTCGCGCCCGGCTCGCCAGGTTCCTCGGTCACCGCCGTAAAAGCGCCCGCGGGGATGGATTCGGGCATCATCGTCAAGGAATTCCGCAGCCGCTTCGGCGCCGTGATCGCCAACGGCCAGGGCTCGATGAAAGGGCAGATTTTCCGCATCGCGCACCTGGGTTACTTCGATTTCGCCGACCTCTTCGCGGTCGTCGCCGGCCTGGAGATCATTCTCAACGCCAACGGGTTTGCAGTGCCGTACGGCAGCGGCGTGGCGGCGGTGGAGGAGTTTTACGCGCGGGCGGCGGTGCGGCAGACGGTCGCGGTGTAAACCCGGGCCGCTCCGCGCGGCCGCAGCCGCAAGAGCTCTTAGCTTATGAATATTCTGATCGCGGAACCCCTGGCGCCCGCGGGAATCGAGCTGCTGCGGGCGCAGGACGGCTGGACGACGGTCGTTTCCAATCCCAAGGAGTACACGCACCATCTGGCCGATGCCGATGCGCTCGTGGTGCGCAGCGCGGTGCAGGTGGACCGCAGCGTGCTGCAGCAGGCGCCGCGGCTGCGCGTGATCGGGCGCGCCGGCGTAGGGGTCGATAACGTCGATCTCGACGCCGCCACCGCCGCCGGCGTGCTGGTCATGAACACTCCCGGCGGCAACGCCATCTCGGTGGCCGAACATACCCTCGCCCTGATGCTGGCCATGGCGCGGCGCATTCCGCACGCCAACGCCTCCACGCGCGCCGGCAAGTGGGAGAAGAAGAAGTTCCTGGGCAACGAACTGCGCGGCAAGACGCTGGGGATCGTCGGGCTGGGCAGCATCGGGCGCGAAGTGGTGAAGCGCGCCCGCGCCTTCGAAATGAAGATCGTGGCCCACGATCCTTACGTCACGAGCAAGCTGGCTCAGGATCTGGGCGTCGAGCTGCTGGATCTGGCCCGGCTCTACGGCGCGAGCGATTACATCACCCTGCACGTCGCCGCGACTCCCGAGACGCAGGGCATGCTGTCGCGCGAAGCCTTCGCGCGCATGAAACCGGGCGTACGTATTGTGAACTGTGCGCGCGGCGAGCTGGTGGACGAGGCCGCGCTGCGCGAAGCGATCGAGGAAGGCCGCGTGGCGGACGCCGCGCTCGACGTGTTCGCCACCGAGCCGCCGCCCGCCGGATATCCGCTGTTCGCTTCGGAGAACGTGCTGGCCACACCGCACATTGCCGGCTCGACTGAAGAGGCGCAGGAAATCGTGGGAGTGCGGATCGCCGAGCAGGTGGTGGAATATCTGCGGCACGGGATCGCCATCCACGCCGTCAACATGCCGGCGCTGACGCCGGAGCAGTACCGCGCGCTGGGGCCGTACGCAGCGCTGGCGGAGCGCTTGGGCGCGTTCGCGGTGCACGTGGCCACCGGGCATCCGCACACCGTCAGGCTCGCTTATTTCGGACGCATTGCCGACAGCAACACGAGCCTGCTGCGATGCGCCGGGCTGGCCGGCGTTCTCAGCCGCTCCACCGCGGGCAAGGCGAACCTGGTGAATGCCATGCAGATTGCGGAGCAGCGCGGCTGGAGCATCATGGAAAGCCACCAGCCGCGTTCCGGTCCGGCCGATTCCATCCGGCTCGAGCTGGCCACCGATAGCGGCGTGACGACCGTCGAGGGAGCGGTGTTTCTGGACACGCCGCGATTGATCCGGGTGGACGAGATCTACTGCGAAGCCGCCCTTTCCGGCTGCCTGATCTTCATGAAGAACCACGATGTGCCGGGCGTCATCGGCCACGTCGGTACGGTGCTGGGCAACAACTGCATCAACATCGCCAACTTTTCGCTGGGACGCAGGGAGACGGCGCAGCCGGGCGAGCCGTTGGAGGCCGTGGCAGTCGTATCGACCGACGGCGTGGTCCCGGAGACCGTGCTGACGCAGTTGCGCGGCAACGCTGCGGTGAAGTTCGTGGCGCAGGCGAAGTTGGGGGAATAAGGAAGGGCGCCGGCGTTTACTCGGTGCGCAGGGTCCGCGCGGGATCCAGACGCAGCAGGCGCAAGGCCGGCGCGAGGCTCGCGGCGACTGCGACCAGCAGCAGGAGCGGCGCTGTGATCAGGAAAGTGACGGGGTCGGACGGACGCACGCCGAAGAGATGATGTGCCAGGAGCCGCCCGGCGGGGAACGAGAGGACGAATCCGACGGCGATCCCGATCGCGGCCAGCGTTACGCCGGGGCGCACTACCGCGGTGATGGTCTGGCCGGCGGTCGCGCCGAGCGCCATGCGGACGCCCAGTTCGTGCGTGCGCTGCGCGATCGTATTGGATATCAGGCCGTAGAGTCCGAGCGCGGCCAGCACCAGGGCGAGCGCGGCGAAGAGCGTGAACAGCGCAGCCAGATAGCGCTCGGGCGCGGTGGTGTGGCCTTCGAGTTCGCCGATGGTTTCGACGCGCGAGACCGGCAGCTCGGGACCGGCGGCGGCAATCGCGGCCTGCAGTTGCGATTGCAGGCGCCCCAGGCCGGTAGCGCCGGAAGTGCGGATCACCCACTTGGGCGGAAACCACGCGTGCACCAGGTTGAGGAACGGAGCCGTGGTCTGCGCGGCGGGGACGTAAACCATGGGCTCGACGGAGAGCGGGCCGTAGCGGAGATCGAGGCCGCTGTTCTGCTGTACATCGCCCACTACTCCGACAATGGCGCGGGCGGGTCCTTCGATCTCGATATGGTGGCCGAGGGCGGCATCGGGGCCGCCGAAGTACTTGCGCGCCAGCGATTCGCTCACCAGCGCTACGGGCGCGGCATCGCCGGTGTCGCGGGTTTCGATCGCCCGGCCGCGCAGCACCGGGATGCGCAGAGTTTCAAAATATCCCGGCGTGACGTAAGCCATCTCCACGGGAATCCCGCGCGGCATGTCGCCATCGACGATGCGGAAGCCGTCGTTGAGCGGCCGCTCGAAAGGCAGGCTGAGCGCGACCGCGGCGCCCTGCACGCCGGGGATGCGGCGAATGCGGTCGAGGCTGGTATCGAACAACCGGTTCACGGCCTGGCGGGTGGTGTAGCGCGCGTCCTGCAGGGAGACCTGGGCGGCCACGATGTTGTGCGGATCGAATCCGGGGTTCAGCCCGTAGAGGTGGCTCAGGGTGCGCACCAGCAGGCCGGCGCTGAAAAGGAGAACGAGGCTGAGCGCCACTTCCCCCGCGATCAGCGCATGGCGCGGCCACTGGCGACGCACGCCGGCAATGCCGCGGCCGCCCTCGATCAGCGCGGGCCGGATGTCGAGGCGGCTGGCCTGCAGCGCGGGAAAGAGGCCGAACACCAGGCTGGTGAGCACGCTGATCGCGAGCATGGCGCCCATCACGCGCGCATCGAGCTGGATGGGATGCCACAGCGTATACTCCTGCGCGCCCAGGTTCTTGAGCCATTCGAGCGAAAACGCGCCCACCGCAAAGCCCACGATGCAGCCGCCCAGAGCGAGCAGCAGGCTTTCCACCAGAAGCTGGCGCACGATGGCCCAGCGGCTGCCGCCGAGCGCGATGCGGGTGGCGATTTCCCGCGAGCGCGAACCCGCGCGCGCCAGCAGCAGGCCGGCGATATTCACGCAGCCGATCAGCAGCACCATGAGGACCGCGCCCCAGGTAAGCCAGAGCTCGTTGCGCACGTCCAGCGTCAGCCCCGCCTGGTAAGGAATGATGCGCTCCTCGAAATTGTTGTCGAAATGCGGGAAGTTGGGCATCTCGACGAGCGCGCGGCTGATGGCCTTCAACTGTCCGGTGGCCTCCGCCCAGGAAACGCCGGGACGCAGGCGGGCAATGACGGTGTAATTGGTGCCGCCGCCTTCGCCCGTGCGCGTCGGGCGGAGCGGCGTCCAGACATCCACCGGGGCGATGGAGCGGAAGCCGGCGGGCATGATGCCGACCACGGTGTAGGGCTCGCCGCGCAGCAGGATGGGGCGGCTGAAGACCGAAGTATCGCCGTGGAATTCGCGACGCCAGAAGGCATCGCTCAAAATGGCGACAGCGGGACCGTGCGGGACGTCTTCGGCGCGAGTGAACTCGCGGCCGTATTGCGGGAGCACGCCGAGAACGCGGAAGAAGCCGGCCGAGACCCGCTGCTGCTGTACAAAGCCGGCATGATGACCGGCGGCGAAGTTGACGCCGGCTGCCGCGTCGGAGAAGGCCGCGGTATCGAGCCCGGGGGTATCCTCGCGCACCGCTTCGAACAGGGCGCCGGTCTGGCGTTCGTGCGTGAATTCGTGGCCGTCCTGGTGGACGAGCGTCTGCACCATGGCGAGCCGGTCCGGTTCGGGGTAAGGAACGGGGCGGAGCAGGACGGCATCGAGGACGCTGTAGATGGCGGCATTGGCCCCGATGCAGAGGCCGAGGGTGACGAGGACGATGGCGGTGAAGGCGGGCGCCTTGCGAAGCTGGCGCAGGGCGAAGCGGAATTCTCTCCACATAGGGGCTTCGGGTCAAAGATGCATGCGGAGTGCCGCGCGGTGCAGGTTCCGATTCAAGAAGTTAAGGGAGCGGTGGTGTCCGCTTGCGGGACGCAGAAGACAGCACTGCGGAAAGCTTCACACCCCGGCGGTGGCCGCGCGGGGGGCATCCAGCGCCTGCCGGACTTTGCCGGCGAGGATACGCATCGTGAAGGGGCGGGAGAGGAACGACAGGCCTTTCCGGCCGGCGACGCGGCGGGACAGCCGCTCGTAGGAAGCATCGGACAGGAAGAGGATACGAAGCGCGGGACGGTCGCTGGCAAGCCGGTGCGCCAATTCGTGGCCGTTGACGCGGGACATGACGGCTTCGGTGAGCAGCAGGTCCACGGCGCCTTCGTACCGGTCGATCAGGTCCGCGGCTTCCGCTGCATTGCGGGCTTCGAGGACGCAATAGCCGAGTCGAGACAGCATGAAGAGGGCGAGTTTACGGGTTTCGGGTTCGGGTTCGACGAGCAGAATGGTCTCGGTTCCGCGGGGGATCGCGGCAGTTTCTGCCAATAGCATAGTGGTGGAATTCTAATCCCCGCCCACCCCGGCGGCAAGCGTCACCGCTGCCGCTTCGTTGGAACCGATACGTTCTGAGGCGATTCCGTGCGGAACGGCACCTGAGGGCGCCGGCCGGCCGGCTTTTCGGTTGTCTGTGCGGGCGGGGGAAAGATAAGCTGAAATCGGGTGACGAAGGCGGCGTCACCAAACTCCTTCAGATTCGACCATGATCCTGCAGAAAACCGCGACCGGGAGTAGTGTGCGCCATGAAAGAATCTCGCGAAGAAGACGTTTCCGCCCTGCTGCTGGGAGCGTTTGAAAAGGACCGGCTGCTGGTGCACGACGTATTCCGCAAGCCGGGCTGGCGGCTGTTTGAAGCGCGCGACCGGAGGCGCGCCGTGCACTGCCTGGAGCGGAACCCGGTGCAGGTGGTGCTCGCGGAAACCAACGGCCGAAACTGGAACTGGAAGGGCGTGCTGCAGGATCTGCGGCAGCTTGCCTTTCCACCGCAGTTGCTGGTGGCCTCGCACAATGCGGACGAATCGCTGTGGGCGGAGGTGTTGAACTTCGGCGCGTTCGATCTGCTGATGCAGCCGCTCGTGCGCGATGAAGTGGAGCGCGTGGTAGCTTCGGCGCGCAGGCATTTCCGGGCGCCGGCACTGAGATCGCGCAGGGGGCCGACTCTTTCGGCCGCGGGAGTTGCGTAAGACCGGGCCGCGCGGTGTTCAGCGGATCAGGCGCACGATTCCATAGCAGACCAGGCACATCCAGAAATCGACGGCCAGGCCCCAATCGATCTGAAAGGGGCGATGCTGGGCGCGCGGCGGCAGCAGGTTTTCCACGCTGAAGTAGATGGCGTTACCGGCGACGACGGCGATCAGATACCGCCAGAAGCGATGCTTCATAGAGCGTTGGGCGGCTCGAATTCGGGCAGGCCGCCCCATGGGCGATCGAGAGCTTCGCGAACTTTGCCGGTGAGAGCGGAGGCAGTGAAGGGTTTGGCGAGGAAGACCGACGCGGCGCGTTCCATGTGCCGCACCAGGGGATCTTCGGTGTAGCCGGACATGAAGAGAATGCGAATATCGGGCCGCGCGCGATTCAGGTGGCGCGCCAATTCGCTGCCGCCCATCCGAGGCATGACCATATCGGTGAGGACGAGGTGGATTGCTTCGAGGCCGCTGGCGACCATCTGGAGGGCCTCGGCGCCGTCGCTGGCTTCTAGGCAATTATAGCCGCACTGAGTCAGCGTGGCGCACACCAGTTTCCGGATTCCTTCGGCATCTTCCACCACCAGAACCGTCTCGCCTTGCCGCCTCGATCCGGAAAGGGGCATTTTGTTCTTCTTCCTCCAAGCCGGGAATTGCAAGCGGCGTGCCAAAATTAGAGTGAGTTGCTACAGTCTCGGCGACATTGATATAATTGACATTCAACTGTAGGGAGATTTCTTTAGCCATGGCAAGAGTTTGCGAAGTCTGTGGCCGCGGTCCGCAGTTCGGTAACCGTATCAGCCACGCCCACAATGTCACGAAGCGCCGCTGGAATTTGAATTTGCAGTCGGTTCGAGCGATGGTCAACGGCGCCGGCCGGCGTATTCGCGTTTGCACGTCGTGCATTCGCGCCGGTAAAGTTCAGAAAGTCGCTTAGCATTCCGTTTTTTCCATTTTGTAATTCAGGGCTCCCGCAGCCAGTGCCGGGCCGGTGTGCCCCGCGTAAGATCTTCTTATGCGGCGGCAACGGCCCTTTCTTTTTGCGACGGATAATTGACTGAGAGGCGGTTGGTTTTGACACGTTTGACGCCTTAGGGCCGCTGAGATGGGCTGCATCGCGCAATGCACGGGCCGCCGGGTATCGCGGCGCACCGATGGTGGCAGCGCAGTTGCAACCGAGAGTGCGGGTGCTCCATGCCGCAAGAGGCGCAACGCAAGCCGCTGCTGAACCGGATATTTCATAGAGCGGAATCGCCGGACGGTAAGACCAACGATGGGCGACCACAGCACCTCTTTGATCGCCGCGATGCCCGCATCGCCCTTTACACCACGATGGCGGTTTGCGGAATATGCATTGCTGTGTTCGGTTATTTCTACGTGAGGTTCGGCCGGCGCATCGACGCGCAGCTCGCGGCAGGACCCTTTTCCGACACCATCAATATTTATAGCGCGCCGCGCACGGTGGAAGTGGGCGATCCCATGACGGCGGACGGGCTGGTGGCGCGCCTGCGGCGGTCGGGGTACACCACCTCGCGGGGAAACCCGGTGGGGTGGTACAGCCTGCGCCCGAACGCAGTGGCGATTTTTCCGGGACGCGATTCGTATGTGGGCGGAGAGCCGGGCGTGATCGAATTCGCGGGCGGACTCATTTCGCGCATCGTCTCGCTGAGCGACAACACGGCGCGCGGCGAATTCGAGATCGAACCGCAGCTACTGGCGAATGTTTCGCAGAACCGGGAGAAACGGCGGCTGGTGCACTTCGCCGATATCCCGGAGGTTATGGTGCACGCGGTGATTTCGGCCGAAGATAAGCACTTTTTTCATCATACGGGGTTCGATTTTCTGCGCGTCTTCAAAGCCGCTTACGTGGACGTGAAGGACGGGCGCAAGGAGCAGGGCGCGAGCACGCTGAGCATGCAGCTGGCGCGCAGCCTGTGGCTGGAGCCGGACAAAAGCTGGCGGCGCAAGGCCGCGGAGCTGCTCATCACCATGCACCTGGAGCACGAGCTGACCAAGCAGCAGATCTTCGAGGACTACGCCAACGAGGTGTACCTGGGGCATCGGGGAACATACAGCATCCACGGCTTCGGCGAAGGGGCGCGGGCCTTTTTCGGCAAGGACCTTTCGCAGCTCACGGTGCCGGAGGCGGCGCTGCTGGCGGGCCTGGTGCAGCGGCCGAGCTATTTGAACCCCTTCCGCTATCCCGACCGGGCGCGCGAGCGCCGCGACGTGGTTCTGGGGCTGATGCATGAGAACGGCTATCTTTCCGACGCCGATTACCAGGCCGCGCTGCAGGCGCCGGTGAAGATCACGGCGGAGCAGACCAGCGGCGCGGCGCAGTACTTTCTGGACTATGTGAACGACGAACTGCAGAACCGGCTGGGAGACCAGCAGGCGCCGGCGCGCTACATTTATACAACGCTCGATCCGGACCTGCAGGCGGCGGCTGAAGATGCGGTGCGCAGCGGCATGGCGCAGGTGGACGCGCTCTTACGGAAAGAGAAGAAGCGCGAGGGCATTGGGCCGGACGAGCCGCAGGTGGCGCTGGTGGCGCTCGATCCGCACACCGGCCAGATCAAGGCGCTGGTGGGCGGCCGCGATTACGGCGCGAGCCAGTTGGACCATGCGCTGGCGATGCGGCAGCCGGGCTCGGTGTTCAAGCCGTTTGTGTACGCGGCGGCACTGAATACGGCGATCGAAGGCGGGCAGCAGATCTTCACGCCGGCGAGCGTCCTGCAGGATGAGCCGACGACCTTTCATTTCGGCAACGTGAATTATTCGCCGGACAACTTTCGCCACGAATTCATGGGAGGGGTGACGCTGCGCACGGCGCTGGCGTTTTCGCTCAACGTGGCAACGGTGAGCCTGGCGCAGCAGGTGGGATACGAAAACGTGGTGGCGCTGGCGCACCGCGCCGGGTTGAACGAAGAAATCAAGCCGACGCCGGCGGTGGCGCTGGGCGCGTACGATACCACCCCGATGGAGATCGCCGGAGCGTATACGATCTTCGCGAACCATGGAGTGAGGGTGAGCCCGGCGGCGATTCTGCTGGTGCGCGGCGGCGATTCCTCGGTGCTCTACCAGCATGCGGCCGCCCCGCGCACGGTGCTGGACTCGCGCGTGGCATTCCTGATGGACAGCATGATGGAGGACGTGCTGCGCTATGGGACGGGGGCGGCGGTGCGGTCTCGCGGATTCAACCTGCCGGCGGCGGGAAAGACAGGGACATCACACGACGGATGGTTCGCGGGCTTCACCAGCGAATTGGAATGCGTGGTTTGGGTAGGGTTCGACGACAACCGCGAGCTGAACCTGGAAGGAGCCCGCTCGGCGCTGCCGATCTGGTCCGAGTTCATGAAGCGCGCGGCGGCTTTCCGGCCATACCGCGATGCCAAAGCATTTCCCGAGCCGGCGGGCATGACGAGTGTTGAGATCTGCACGCAGAGCGGACAACTGGCGACACCGTATTGCCCGAAAACGCGGCAGGAAGTCTTCATCGATGGCACGGAACCGGCGGTGACGTGCCAGCTTCACGGTCCGGCGCAGGTGAATTACGCCGACCGGGTGATCGAAGCGCCGGTGGCCGCGCCGAGCCCGGTTCCGGGCACGGCCACGACGGCTGCGGGGAAGGGAACGGGGCATTAGCCGCGGGCTTTGGCGACCCAGTCGCGGGCCTGCTGCGACTTCATCCATTCGCCGGCGACCTGGGCGGTGGCGACATTGAGCCGGTTCCAGACGTTGATGACGGCGATGGCGAGAACGAGGGCGGCGAGGCCGGCCTGATCGTAGTGGCGGGCGGCTTCGTTCCAGACGGAATCCGGGACCGGGTCGGAGCGGTCGCTGAGACGTGTTACGGCTTCGGTGAGGGCGAGCGCGGCGCGTTCGGCATCGGTGAAGAAGGGCGCATCGCGCCAGGCGGCTACGGTGAAGAGGCGCTCGTCGGTTTCTCCCTCTTTCTTGAGCATGCGAGCATGCATGTCCAGGCACACGCTGCAACCGTTAATCTGGCTGGCGCGCAGATGCACCAGGCCGAGTATGTTCTCGGACAAACCGGCTTTGGCGGAGCAGGCCGAGAGTGTTTGCAGCGCCTGCATGGCGTCGGGAATCAGCATGGCCGGGTTTTTGATTCTTGCTTGCATGGGTATCAATCTCCTTGTCACATGGACTACTTCGTCACTACCATGACGGAACGAAACAGGAGAATGTGACCGATGGAAGAGCGCGACTGGCTGGCGGAACGTTTTGAAGAAAACCGCGATCACTTGCGCGGTGTAGCATACCGCATGCTCGGCTCGCTGAGCGAAACCGAAGACGCGGTGCAGGAGGCCTGGCTGCGGCTGAGCCGGAGCGACGCCGCGGAGATTGAAAACCTCGGCGGATGGCTGACGACGGTGGTGGCGCGGGTGTGCCTGGACATGCTGCGCTCACGGAACGCGCGGCGGGAGGAGGCGCTGGAGGCATCGCGGCCGGCGGCGGACCGGGGGCGAGGGAGCGATCCGGAGCAGGAAGCGCTGCTGGCGGATTCGGTGGGGCTGGCGCTGATGGTGGTGCTGGACCGGCTGGCTCCGGCGGAGCGGCTGGCGTTTGTGATGCACGATCTGTTCGGCGTGCCCTTCGAGGAGATTGCGACGCTGGTGGGACGCTCGCCGGAGGCCGCGCGGCAGCTCGCGAGCCGGGCGCGGCGGCGCGTGCGCGGGCCGCAGCCTATGGAAGCGGGCGGCCTGGCGCGCAACCGGGAAGTGGTGGACGCTTTTCTGGCGGCGCTGCGCAGCAGCGACCTCGAGGGGCTGGTGGCGGTGCTCGATCCGGAACTGACGGTGCACACCGATGCCGCGAGTTCGGCGACCGGCGCGCCGGTCGAGGCGCACGGCGCGCGCACGTGGGCACAGGGAGCAATCGCATACGCCAAGGGCGCGCGGTTCGCGCAGGCTGCCCTGGTGGATGGCCAGGTGGGCGTGGTGGTGGCGCCGCGCGGACGGCTGTTCCGCGTACTGGCTTTCACAATCGTGGATGGCAGGATCGCGCGGGTGGAGGTGATCGGCGATCCGATGCGGCTGCGCGAACTCGATATCGCGCTGGCAGGCGTATGAGACCGGTGCGCACGCTGCGGGATACAATTGAGGCGCCATGTTTACGATGCGGCCGATCGGTCATGTGAAGAGCCCGTACCGGGAGGGCAAGGAGATTCCGAAGGGGCTGGGAGTGAAGCACGACGCAGAGGGCGTGCTGGAGATCGACGTGGAATTCGAACCGGGACTGGCGGATATCGAAGGCTTCTCGCACCTGTTCGTGATCTGGGCATTCGACCGTACGGAAGGATTCAGCCTGACGGCATCGCCGCCGAGCGACAATCGCGCGCACGGGGTATTCGCGACGCGCTCGCCGCGGCGGCCGAATCCGATCGGGCTGACGGTAGTGGAACTGCTCGGGCGGCAGGGGCTGGCGCTGCGCGTGCGCGGAGTGGATATGCTGGACGGAAGCCCGATTCTGGACATCAAGCCGTACCTTTCGAGCATTCCGCCGGAGCGGCTGCGGCGCGGCTGGCTGGCGGAGGCGGAAGCCCGCAACGGGAAGTGAGCGCTATTTGGCGGCGGCGATGGAAACGACCTGAATGGTGTCTTTGCGCACCTCACCGGCGATGCGCACGACGAAATACCGTTTCGGCTTCGGGGTGGCGCGGACGAGCGCGGCGGCTTTGGCGTTGCCGGCGGCATCGAGCTTGAGGCTTTCGCCATCCGCCAGGATGAGGTCGAATTTTTTGGTCTTGCCGGCGCGCGGGAGGCAGGCGCGGAGCTCGAAGGCGAAGTCCCGCGCGCCCGGGTCATTGAGGTAATCGGGACTCACATTAGTCTCTTCGTTGCGGAAGCAACCGGAATCGACGAGGTCTCCGGACCAGGTACCGGCCAGCAGCGGCGCGGAGAGCGCGCCCAAAAGAAGGCTCCAGAGGATCGGCTTCACAACACCCCCTTGATTCCGAGTGTCGCACGGAATTCGCGGCTTACGGTGCGATGGCAATCACGCGCAGGGGACTGCCCGACCCGTTGACGATTTTGAGCGGCGCGGCGATGACGATTGCGCCGGTGGGCGGAAGGAGATGGAGATTGCACAAGCCGGCGAGGCCGAACTTGCCGCTGCCGTGCATGACGCAGTGATTGGGAAAGGGCGGGTCGAAGACGGCGGCGCGGCCGGCATCGGTGCCCACGGTTTCGACGCCGACGCCGAGGACGTCGCGGCCGCGCGCCAGGAGTTCGGAGCACTCCTTGGCGAAGCCGGGAGTGTGGGGGCCATCGGCGCGGAGATTGATGTAGCGCGCGGGATCGGTTCGGTGGGACCATCCGGTGCGGAGGAGCAGCCATGCGCCGGCGGGGATGCGGCCGTGTCGCGCCTCCCAGGCTTCGACGCGGGCGGCGGTGAGGAGGAAATCGGGATCGCTTTCGGATTCGGCGGTGACATCGATGACGCAGGCGGGGCCGATGAATTTCGCGGGGCTGATGGCGTCGACGGTGTTATCGGGGAGGTCTTTGCCGGTGACCCAGTGGACGGGAGCATCGAAGTGGGTTCCGGTGTGCTCGCCGGTTTCGAAGCCGTTCCAATACCAGGCGGGGCCGCGTTCATCGTAGCGGGAGATCTCCCACAGGCGGAAGGCGGGCGTATTGGGCCATTGCGGGGGCAGCGGCAGCAGCGGGGTTTGCGCGCTGAGCGGCTGGGTGAGATCGACGATGCGCAGCGCGCCCGTGCGCAACTGCGAGAGAAGTTCGGCGAGAACGTCGGGCATGAGGGCTCCTTCCGGGACGGGTGTCGGCGGCCGGCTCGTGCAATTGCGAAGATACGACCGGCAGAATCAAGACTAACGCGAATGGGGCGGCGGCGGCCGGGATTCCAGTGCCGGCGATCCGAGCATTCCGGCAGGCAACGGCATCGCGGTTCGGCAAGAAGTGCGGGGGTCTGGATCTCTAACGTTTGCGAATAGCGATCAGCAGTCCAAAGCTTACACCGATGGAACGCTCATGACCCGGGCCAAAGTTGTACTCGTAGCCGGGTTCGAGGTACCAGCCAAATTTGTGCTTCCATCGCCCGGGCCAGAACATGAAGTCCAGAACGGCCTCCCCTGCGATCGAATTCGATACCGTGCCGGCCTCCGTTGAGTGAATCCATTCCGGGCCAATGCCAGCCATGAACTCGACTGCCGGCGAGAGCGTCCAGGGCTTTTTGAACAAAAAGTCCGTTCCCCATTCCGTGGCGTTGCGACTGAAACCCGGCGTCACACCCGCTTCCAGTTCGAGCCAATTCTCAACCGGCGTGACCTCCACGGCGACCGTGGGTCCAAGGCTCGAAGTATGGTCCTTCAGGTTCCGACTCGGAGCTGCGCCGATCTCGACGACGGCTATCTCCTCCGGCGCATCCTTTTTCTCCTGCGCGGATGCGTACCCGGAGTAGATGAGCAGTGATGCCGCCCAGGCCCACTTTACGAGGTTCATAGTAAGACTACAATCTACCGGATCGAACTCTTCGCGGCAAGCTGATTTGAAGCACATTGCCCAACCCCGTGAGGAGCGCAGCGCTCAAGGCCGCACCCGCGGCGCTCAGCCCGGTAATGAGCGAGACGCGTCAACCTGGATCTCAGCCGAGCGGCCTGACCGGCTAGTCTATTGCAGTTGTTCCGTGGCAGGCGGGTGCGGAGACCGGCCTTTGCCGGGAATCGCGGATCTGTGCTGAAGCACCGCGGCTTTCTCAGCCTCAGCAGGAAGGCGAGGTCTTGCTGCCTTCGATGTAGCGCTGGAACTGGAAACGGTTTTCGAGCAGGGCAAGACCGGTGACGTATCCGGACGGACCCACGGCCTCGACTTTGGCCACGATGCAGGTGAGTTCGCCGGCGGCGAGGGCGGCATCGAAGGCGGTTGTGAAGGCATCGACGGTGCGGACGGTCGCGGTGCGCGTGATGCCTGCGGCGCGCGCGACGCCTTCGAGATCGACGCCGGTTGCGGTGGCCGTGGGGAATCCGCCGACGGAGAGGAGGCTTTCGTTATCGAAGATGACGTGGACGAGGTTCGGCGGGCGGTAGCGCGCGAGCGTGGAGAGGCCGCCGAGATTCATGAGGACGGAGCCATCGCCATCGAAAACGACGACCTTGCGGCCGGGAAGGCAGAGGGCCAGGCCGAGGCCGGTGGAGGAGGCGAGTCCCATGGCGTGCTGCAAGTAGAAAAAGTTGGCGCGATGGCCGAGGGACTGCAGCTCGCTGGCGGTGGCGCCCATGATGGTGACGACGAGGCAGGGCTCGAGGCGGGGATAGACGGTGCGGAGGCACGCGAGGCGCTGCATCATGGCGCGGGTTCCTCCCACATGAGCTGGCGCGTGAGGAGCAGCGCGGCGGGGTGCAGGCCGGCGTAGGCCCAGGTTTGGGCTTCGGCGATGCGGTGCGCGACGCGGGCGGGATCGTCGAGGAATGCGTAGGGGATGCCGAGCGCGCGGAGAACGGGCTCAGTGGCGGCGCCGCCCTGCGTCTGCCAGGGGTCGCGTTCGCCGAAGTGGCCGCGGTAGCTGATGAGCATGAGGAGCGGAATGCGGTAGAGCTGGGCGAAGGAGACGATGCCGTTGACGCTGGCGAGGAATCCATGGTTCTGCATGAGCATGGCGGATTTGATGCCGGCGAAGTGAGCGCCGGCGGAGATGCCGACACCTTCTTCTTCCTTGGCGAGACGGACGAGGGTCATCCGGGGATCGTCTTCGGCCATGCGGATGAGGTGGACGAGCCAGGTTTCGGGGAGCGCGGAGAGGAGGCGGATGCCGCAGTTTTTGAGGGCGGAGTAGACGACGGCGGAATTGGTTTCCGAAACGGGCACGTAGAAAGTAGATTAGCGGGAAATGGAGGGAAGCGCAAAAACTCACCGCAGAGACGCAGAGACGCGGAGAAAAAAACAAAGTCAGAACCTGAAAAAGTTGCGGAGGGATGATTCGTTGGGGTTTCTCGGCGGCTCAGCGCCTCCGCGGTGAGAGCGCTTTTGGGCTACTCGCGGTAGGTTTCGAGGGCTACGGCGCGGGCTTTCAGGGTGGCGGCGTCCTGATAGCGTTTTTGTTTCGTGCGGACTTCGGAGAGGGCCTGGAGGGTGGCGGCCATGGCGGCGCCGGGGCGGCCCATGTAATGTTGTTCCAGGTCCAGGGCCCGGGTGAGAGCCTGCGCGGCTTCGGAAAGTTTTCCCTGGCGGGTGCGGAGGAGGCCGAGGTTGGTTTCGGCGACGGCGGCTTCGTACTGGCAGCCGGGGCAGTGAGTGAGGATAGCGAGCGCGGAGCGCATGTTTTCGTCCGCGAGGGAGAGTTTGCCGTCGTCCATGAGGGCGAGGCCTTCCTGGCTGAGCGTGGAGGCGAGGCGCGGAGACGCGGGGCCGACGGTCTTCAGATAGATGGCGCGGGCCTTGCGGAAGAGCGGCAGGGCGAGAGCGGTTTCGTGGGTGTTGCGGCGGACCTGCGCGATGTTGGCGTACGCCATGGCGCTTTCGATGCTGTCTTCGCCTTCGGAGGCGAGCGTGATGGCGAGCGCCTCATCGCCCCACTGCACGGCTTCCTGCATGCGTCCCTGGCGCATACGGAAGCTGGAGAGCACGAGCAGGGTATGAGCGGTCTGCAGGTCTTTGGGATAGAGTTCGCGCTCGATGGCAAGTGCTTCGAGGAGGACGGATTCGGCGCGAGCGGATTCGCCGAGCACTCCGAGAGCGCCGCCGAGGCCGTTGAGCAGCATGACGGTGCGGATGTGTTTGGGGCCGAGGGTGCGGCGCGCGAGCGTGAGTCCTTCTTCGAAGCGCTGGACGCCTTCGGTCCACCTGCCCTCCTGGCAGAGCGCCTGGCCGAGGTTGGAAAGAGTCGTGGAAGCGTGCGGTTCGAACTGCGGGCCCATGGCGTGCCAGGCATCGAGCGCTTTCAGATAGAGGCGCTCGGCCTCAGGGTAATCGCCGCGGTTGAAGGCCGCGAGACCGAGGTCGTTCCAGTCGTAAGCCGGCCCCGTTTGCGCGAGAGCACACCACACCGTCAGAGGGACTAAGCCCCAGATAGCCCGTTTCAACACCCACCTCTCGCAGGCTAAGACGAAGCGAAACGCGGTTTGTTCCGTGCGCGCATGTAAACAAAGCGGAGCGCAGCGTATGGCGGCGAACCGGTGGAAGCGCGTGCCGGGCGCTCGAAAGCTGATACGCTTATCGCTATGCCCCACTATCAGATCGAACGCGGCGGCAGGACGCCCTCCTCCCCGGCGACTCGGATCGCGATTGTGATCGCGATTCTCGTTGTGCTTTTCGGCGCACGTTCGGCGGCAACCTACGCCATCGAAATCGAGTGGTGGAAGGAACTGGGTCAATTTCACACGTGGCTGAGCATGTTGTATTACAGCCTGGCGCCGCTGGCGGCGGGCACGCTGATCGCCTTCGCGGTTTTATGGCTAGCGCATGCGCGGGCGCTGCGCTTCGCGGGCACCTCGCTCAAGGAGCACAAGTGGTACGCGCGTATCTCGACGCTGGTGCTGCTGCTGCTGGGCTACATTGTGGCGGGTGCGAGCATCGATACGTGGACGGTGGTGCGCTTCGTGGGTTCGCGGGGGCTGCCTCCGGCGGCGACGGCGTGGCACGATGCGATCTTTCAGAAGCCGCTTTCGTTTTATCTCTTCGACCTGCCGTTTTACGATCTGCTGCGCGGATACCTGCTGGGGCTGGTAATCCTGGCGATATTGCTGTATTGGATTTCGGCGCGCGCGTGGCAGCTTCGCTACCGGCTGCCGGAGTTTCGCGACTCTCGGGAGATCGATCCCAGCATTTTCCGGCTGGAGGGCGGGCTGGAATCGCGGTTCCTGCGCGGGGGCGCGGTGGTGCTGCTGCTGGCGTTCGCGCTGCGGTTTTTCCTGGGCCGCTACGAGATGGTGTACAACGAGCACGGCAATTTCCTGGTGGGGATCGACTATGTCGATCAATACATAGGGCTGCCGCTGCAGTGGCTGGTGATTTTCGCGTGCCTGGCGGCGGCGGTGCTGGTATGGATGCGGCGCTGGATCCCGGCGGCGTTCATGGCCATCGCGCTGGTGATTGCGTTCGTGCTGCCGCCGGCGGTGACGGCGCTGTATGTGAAGCCGAACGAGATTTCGCTCGAGCGGCCGTACATCGATACCCACATCCACGCCACGCGCAGCGCGTACGGCCTGGAGAAGCAGGTCAAGGAGATCGACTTCAACGTGGATCCCGACGCGCCGATCGACGCGGCGCGGCACAAACCGCTCCTCGACAACGTGCGGCTGTGGGACTTTCAGCCGTACCACGACACCATCACGCAGCGGCAGGCGCTGCGCACGTATTACGTATTTCACAGCAGCGACGTGGACCGGTACACGATCGACGGGCAATACAAGCAGGTGCTGCTTTCGCCGCGGGAACTGGATATCCGGCAGCTTCCGGGCGGCAGCGCCAGTTGGATCAATTCGGATTTCGAATACACGCACGGCTACGGGCTGGTGCTTTCGGAAGTGAGCAAGATGACGCCGGACGGCCTGCCGGTGCTGGCGATCAAAGACGCTCCTCCGGTGATTGAGACTCCGAGCATCAAGCTGACGCGGCCGGAGATTTATTACGGCGAAGTGACGCACGACCCGGTGTTCGTGCACACGACGCAGCAGGAGTTCGACTATCCTTCGGGCGAAGACAACGTGCGCTCGACTTACGAAGGGATGGGTGGTTTCCCGGTTTCGAATTTCTTCATGCGGCTGGCGGCCGCCGTGTATGAAGGCGAACCGAATATCATCCTTACTTCCTACCTGACCGGCAACAGCCGCATGATGATCCGGCGCAGGGTGCGCGACCGGCTGCAGACGCTGGCGGGCTTCCTGCAATGGGACAGCGACCCGTACATGGTGATCACGGATTCGGGGCGGCTGGTGTGGATGGTGGACGGCTACACGACGAGCAACGCGCATCCGTATTCGCGCGCGCTGGACCTGGGCGACATGGGGACGATCAACTACATTCGCAACGCGGTGAAGGCGACGATCGATGCCTATGACGGCGAGACGCACCTGTACGTGTTTGCGCCCGACGACCCGATTATCAACGCCTACCAGAAGCTGTTTCCGGATCTGTTCGAGCCGGAATCGAAGATGCCGGCGGATTTGCGGCGGCACGCGCGGTATCCGGAGATGCTGTTCCGGATCCAATCGGAAATCTATCTGACGTATCACATGCTCGATCCGCAGTCGTTTTACAACAAAGAGGACGTGTGGGACATCGCGCTGCACGCAGGCGGGCAGGAGAACGGCTCCACGCCGGTGAATCCGGCATACGTGATGGCGACGCTGCCCGGGGAGACGCAGCCGGAGTTTCTGCTGATGATTCCGTTCACGCCGCACAACAAGAACAACCTGATCGGGCTGATGGCGGCGCGCTGCGACGGCGATCACCTGGGGCAGGTGGAGGTGCTGCTGCTTTCGAAGCAGAAGCTGATTCCGGGGCCGATGAACGTGTCCGCAACAATCAACCAGGATCAGAATATTTCCAAGGACCTGACGTTGTGGAACCAGCAGGGCTCGCACGTGATCCGGGGGCAGATTCTGGTGCTGCCGATCGGGAACAATTTCCTGTACGTGCAGCCGGTATATATCCAGGCCACCGAAGGGAGCATGCCGCAATTGAAGAAGGTCGTACTGGAGGTCGGCAACCGGCTGATCTACACCGATACCTATGACGAAGCGCTGGCGCAGCTTTCGAGCGGCGCGCAGCAACTGGTGCAGCAGGCGGTTGCCGCGGCGCCGGGGGCGCTGGGATCGTCGGGGGTCGCGGCGGCCTCGCCGTCAATGGATGCGAAGCTGGCGCGCATTCGGGATCATCTGCGGCGCTACCGGGAACTGGCGGGACAGGGCAAGTGGGCGGACGCAGGGAAGGAACTGGAAGCGATCGAGGCCGAGGTCGGGAAGTAGCATGCGCGGGCCCGCGCTGGCGCTGCCGGTATTTTGTCCGGCAGGCGTACTGCACAGGCGGCCGCGGACTATACATTTCCGGCGCTCTCGGAAGCGATTCTGAACGCGGCGGAGGGCAAGTCGAGAATGCAGGCGGCGCTGGATGCGGTGAACGCGGAGCTGGCGAAGGCGACGGCGAAATCGAGAGGCAGGCTGCTGTATTCCGAGGGCATGCTGCTGCGCGGGCTGGGGCAGGAGCAGAAAGCGATGGACGCGTTTCCGGAGCGCCGCCGGCTTTTCGTTACAATTAATCTTTCACACTCATGTTGGAAGAATCCATTCGGGAACTGGAGGCGCATTCGCTCGCGCGCATTGGCCTGGCGGCTTCGGAAGAGGAGCTGGAAGCGGCTCGCGTGGAAGCGCTTGGGCGCAAGGGACCGCTGGCGGCGGCAGGCAAGGAGATGGGCAAACTGGCGCCGGAGGAACGGGCGCGTGCCGGCAAGCTGATCAACGGGGCGAGGCAGAAACTGGAGGAGGCGCTCGAAGCCAGGAAGGCGGAACTGGCGGAGGCGAAGCTGCGAGCGCGGCTGAATGCGGAGTGGCTCGATGTGACGCTGCCGGCCGCGGGGCCGCGGCGCGGGCATCTGCATCCGGTGACGCGGATTCAACGGGAGCTGGAGGAGCTCTTTCAGTCGCTCGGCTTCGCGGTGCTGGACGGGCCGGAGGTCGAGACCGAATATCACAATTTCGACGCGCTCAACATTCCGCCGGAGCATCCGGCGCGCGACATGCAGGACACGTTCTGGCTGGATGGCGGCAACCTGCTGCGCACGCACACGTCGCCGGTGCAGGTGCGCGGGATGGAGCGCCTGGGGCCGCCTTTGCGGATGATCGCGCCGGGACGGGTGTTTCGCAACGAAAGCGTGGACGCATCGCACGAACACACGTTCTACCAGATCGAAGGCATGATGATCGACCGCGATGTCTCGGTGGCGCACCTGCTGTACTTCATGAAGACGCTGCTGGCGGCGATCTTCCATCGCGATGTGACGGTGCGGCTTCGGCCGGGGTACTTTCCATTTGTGGAGCCGGGCTTCGAGCTGGATATCCAGTGCCTGATCTGCGGCGGCGCGGGATGCCCGGTGTGCAAGCAGAGCGGCTGGGTCGAACTGCTGCCGTGCGGGCTGGTGAATCCGCACGTGCTGCGCATGAGCGGGATCGATCCGGAAGAGTGGAACGGCTTTGCGTTCGGCCTGGGACTCACGCGCCTGGCGATGATGCTGTACGGCATTGACGATATCCGCCACCTGCAGGGCGGCGATCTTAGATTCCTGGAGCAGTTCTAGATTGAAGTTCTCTTATAACTGGATTCGCGAATTGGTCGATGGGTTGACATGCCCTCCCGGACCACTGGAGCGGCTGATCACCATGAAGACGGCGGAGTGCGAAGGCATCGAGCCGGTGGGCGAGCGGCTGGACCGCGCGTGCGTGGCGCGCGTGGAAACGGCGGAGCCGATCGCCGGCAGCCACAACGTGAAGGCGGTGGTGGATGCGGGGCGCTACGGAAGGAAGACGGTGGTGTGCGGCGCGCCGAACTGCCGGCCGGGCGTGCTGACGGCCTACGTTCCCATCGGGACGAAGGTGATCCACGGCGTGGAAAGCGAAGGGATGCTGGCTTCGGGCGCCGAGTTGGGGATCAACCGCGACCACACGGGGATTCTGGAAGTGGACGCGCAGGTGGGGTCGCCCATTCCGGGATGCGTGCCCGACAGCGTGATCGAAATCGACAACAAATCGATCACGCACCGGCCGGACTTATGGGGGCATCACGGGATGGCGCGGGAAGTGGCGGCGATTCTGGAGCACAAGCTGAAGGATCCGGCGCGCGTGAGCCTGCTGCCGCACGGGCCGGCGGCGGTGAGGGTGCGGATCGAGGACCTGAATCTCTGCCCGCGATACAGCGCGCTGGTGTTCGAAAACGTGAAGGTGCAAGCGTCGCCGTTGTGGCTGCAGGCGCGGCTGACGGCGATAGGGCTGAACCCCATCAGCAATATCGTCGATATGACGAATTACGTGATGGCGGAGCTGGCGCAGCCGATGCATGCGTTCGATGCAGACCTGCTGCACGGGGACACGATCTTCGTGCGGCCGGCGAAGCCGGGCGAGCGGTTCCGGGCGTTGAACGGCGAGGAGTACACGCTGGCGCCGGAAAACCTGGTGATCGCGGATGCGAAGGGGGCGATTGCGCTGGCGGGCGTGATCGGCGGCGCGGACACGGCGATCAGCGAAAAGACGACGCGGGTGGTGCTGGAGAGCGCGAATTTCCAGGCGGCTTCGGTGCGCAAGACGTCGGCGGCGATCAAGCTGCGAACGGACGCATCGATGCGGTTTGAAAAGGCGCAGGACCCGGCGAACACGGTGCGGGGAATCGCACGGGCGATCGAGCTGCTGCGCGAGATTTCGCCGGGCGTGCGCATGAACGGCGGGGTGGCGGACGAGCGGAAGGAGATGCGGGCGCCGGCGCCGATCGAACTGCCGCTGGAGTGGCTGGAGCGCAAACTGGGCCGCGCGGTGGCGCCCGAAGAGGTGCGCGGAATTCTGGAGAGGCTGGAGTTCGGGGTCACCGAGCCGCGGGCGGCGGTGTTTTCGGTGACGGTGCCTTCCTGGCGCGCGACGAAGGATGTCTCGATGAAGGACGACCTGGTGGAAGAGGTCGGGCGCATGGTGGGCTACGGTTCGATTCCACCGCGGGCGCCGCTGGTGGCGGCGAGCGTGCCTCCCGCGAACGCGCGGCGCAGGTTCCAGCACGAGGCGCGGAACGTTGTGGTGGACCAGGGGTTCACGGAAGTTTACAATTACTCGTTTCTGAGCGAGGAAGCGGCGCGGGTGTTCGGGCTGGAGCCGGCACGGCACGTGCGCGTGAGCAATCCGATTGCGAGCGACCAGGCGCTGATGCGGATGTCGGTGCTGCCGGGGATTCTGCGCAACATTACGGAAAACGCCAAGCACTTCGACGATTTCCGGCTGTTCGAAATCGGGCTGGAGATTCACAAGCGGGAAACGGGGCTGCCGGAGGAGATTCCGCACCTGGCGGCGGCGATTTATGCGCGCGCAGGCGATGGGGCGGCGGGTCTGTTCGAACTGAAACGCGTGGCGGAATGCCTGATGCCGGGTGCGGAGGCGGCGCCGGCGGAGGCGCGCGCGTTCGAGCATCCGGCGCGGACGGCAACGGTGAAGTGGCGCGGCGCGGAAGTGGGGCGTCTGTTCGAGCTGCATCCCTCGCTGGTGGAGGCCGGGCGCGCAGCGATCCTGGACCTGGATTTGCGCGAGGTGGAGAGGCTGAGCGCGGGCGAGGTGAAGTACACACCGATCCGCCGATATCCTTCGAGCGCGTTCGATCTTTCGGTGGTGGCGGGTGCGCGCGAATACGCGGGGGATCTGGAGAAGCGCATCGCGTCGTTCGCCGGACCGCTGCTGGAGGCGATCGAGTTCGTCCGTCAATATTCGGGGAAGCCGCTGGAGGAGGGCGAGAAAAGCGTTTCGTTCCGGCTGACGGTGGGGTCGCCGGAGCGGACGTTATCGAGCGAAGAGATCAGCGAGGTTCGCGCCCGGATCATCGAAGGGATGCAGAACCTCGGCTACAAGCTGCGCGTGTGAGCACGCGGCGCGCGCAGCCCGGGGGATGGGTGAAGCGGCAGCGCGGGGCGTGCCGCTGGTGCGGCCGGGCGGTGGGGAAGGGGCGGTTCACGTTCTGCAGCGAGGCCTGTGTGCACGAGTGGAAGCTGCGCACGGACGCGGGGTATCTGCGGGAGCAGGTGTTCGCGCGCGATGGCGGCGTCTGCGCGCAGTGCGGGCTGGATACCGAGGCGCTGCGCAAAAACAAACGCAAGCTGGATTTCGCGGCGCGGCGGCAATTCGAAAAAGAGTGGGGACGGCGGCGGAGCCTGTGGGACGCCGATCACATGGTCCCGGTGGCGGAGGGCGGCGGGGAGTGCGATTTGGAGAACATGCGGACGTTGTGTCTGCGGTGCCATCGGGAGGCGACGGCGGCGCTGCGGAGGCGGCTGGCGGGCGGAGCCGCGAGCAAGATCGCCGGCGGTACGGGGCGCTGATTCTTCAGAAGAGGAGCATCTGGTCGGCGTATTCGGAGGCGCGGTGCTGGTCAAGGGCGGCGGCTTCGGCGGTTCGCCCCCAGGATTCGAGAATCCAGACCATTTCGCGGGCGGCTTCGTCGAGGACGGCGCGGTCGTTGCGGGCTTCGGCGGCGGCGTGCCACTGCTGCATGAGCTCGTAGCATTCAGCGATGCGGCCCTGGTCGCGGGTGAGGCGGCGCGCAAGGCGGGCCTGGGCGCAGATCTCCTCCCACGGTGCGGCGAGCCCGGCGACCGTCTGTTGCGCGGCGCGGAGGGCATCGGGCGCGGGCGGTCCGGGTTGGGAAACGATCAGCGCGGAGGAACGTCCAGCGAAAAAGAAATCCTCGGAGCCTTCTTCGAGCAGAAAAAGGAAGCGGCGGGCGGAGCAGAACTCGCGCAGGCGGGCGAGGTTGCTGTCGAGATCGCCTTCGAGCCGGAGTCCCAGCTGCGCGGCGAGGTCGCCGGCGAGAGCGGCGGTGCTGCGCCCGGCGCATTCGAGGCGGATGATTTCATCGAACTCGGCGCGGAAGGCGCGGGCGAAGGCGTAAGCGATGGCGGGGCTTTCGACATACTCGAGGCCCGGGCGGTCGGCGATGGCGATGGCGGTGATTTCGAGCTCGGTTTCGTCATCGGGGATGCCGGGGATCTCGGGCGGACGGAAGCCGGCTTCGCGTTCGCGCACCCAGCGTTTGAGGCGGCGAAGGCCGCGGAGGGCGGCGGGCGGCTCGCAAACGAACAGGGGGGAGAGCACCTTGGGCGGAACGCAATCGTCGCACTTGACGAAGGCGATGCGGACGCCTTCGGCCGCGGGTTCGTGAACGAACGCGTCCTCCCACTGCGCGCGCGGCCAGCGGGGCGGCAGAGAGCTGCGGGAGAAGAGAACGACGATGAACTCGGCGGCGCGGGCATCGCGGGCTTTAGCGGCGAGGTCTTCGCCTTCGCGCAGGCAGCCGTCCTCGAGAAGCACGCGCACGTCGGCGCCGCGCTCGAGGAATTCGGCGATGCGGGCGGCCAGCGGGCGATCGGCCGCGGCGTAGCACGGAACCAGGGTAGGGGCGGTTAGAGCTTGCACGCGAGAATCAGTCCGTCTCCGAGGGGAACGAGCGAAAGAGCGACGCGCGGGTCGTCGTGGAGCTTACGATTGAAGGCGCGGATGAATTCGGTTTCGCGATCGCGATCTTCGGGGTCGGCGACTTGGCCGTGCCAGAGGACGTTATCGGCGACGATGACGCCGCCGGGGCGCACGAGCGTGAAGGCCCGGTCGTAGTAGGCGTTGTAATTGGACTTGTCCGCATCAATGAACGCCATGTCGAAGGCGCCGGCGAGGCCTTCGGAGATCAGGCCGTCGAGGGTTTCGAGGGCGGGGGCCAGGCGGAGCTCGACGCGATCTTCGACGCCGGCTTCGCGCCAGGTCTGGCGGGCGCGGGAGGTGTACTCGGTGCTGACATCGCAGGCCAGAACGCGGCCGCCGGGCGGAAGGGCGAGCGCGACCCAGGCGGAGCTATAGCCCATGAAGGTTCCGATTTCGAGAGTCCGGCGCGCGGCCAGCACGCGGGCGAGGAAGTGGAGGAACTGGCCCTGTTCGGGGGACGTCTGCATGGACGCGTGAGGGTGATTTTCGTTTTCCTCGCGCAGGCGCCGCAGGGGTTCGGGCTCGCGCAGCATGAGCTGGCGGACGTAGCCGGCCAGGGGGTCGGCGAGGAGGGTGTGGACGCGCGACATGAATCTTCGATTGTACCGTGCGAGGGAGGAGGCGCACGCTCGGAAGCAAGCGGCACTCAGGCGGCTCGAGCGAGTTTCTGCTGGTATTCGGTGACGATCACCATGACGGAATACTCTTCGGGGCGAAGGCCGAGACCGGAGTAGGCGGAATTCTGCTGCTCCCCCTGTTTCATGGCGGGAAAGAGGCTGCTGTCGGAGTAGGCGCCAATGACGGCGGGGTGGATGTAGTACTTGCGGCAGGTGGCGGGGCGGTTGCCGAGCCGGCAGGCGACTGTTTTGACGGCGGCGACGATCCTCTTTTTGACTCCGGAGGCGCGGCGGCACGGACCAGCGGCGTGCAGTTCGCGAGCGGCAAGAACGGTGCCGGCCCAGGTGCGAAAATCCTTAGCGGTGAAGTCCTGGCCGGCGATTTCGCGAAGGTAGCGGTTGATATCGGCGGAATCGATGCGGCTGGGGCGGCCATTTTCGCCTTGGTACTGGAACAGCTCGTAGCCGGGGAGTTCCTGGCACCGGCGGACGATGCGGGCGAGACGTGCGTCGGTGAGCGCGACGGTATGCACCTGGCCGCTCTTGCCGCGAAACCGGAAAAAGAGGCGAGCGCCGGCGATATGGACGTGTCGATTGCGCATTGTGGTGAGGCCGAAAGAGTCGTTCTCGCGTGCGTATTCGTCGTTGCCGACGCGGATATAGGTGGTCTCGAGCAGGCGGACTACGACGGCACAGACTTTTTCTTTGGGGAGGCCGCTGCGGCGGAGATCCCGCTCGACGGTGTTGCGGATGCGGGCCAGAACGGCGCCGAAAGCGATCATGCGGCTGAACTTGGCCTGGTCGCGGACGGCGCGGTAGAGAGGATGGTAACGATACTGCTTGCGGCCGCGGGCGTCCCAGCCGTAGGCCTGCAGGTGGCCGCGCGGAGAGGGGCAGATCCAGACATCGCGCCAGGCAGGGGGAATGACGAGGGAGCGGATGCGGTCGAGGTGGCGGGAATCGTGGAGCGGTTTACCATCGGGGCCGAGATAGCGGAACGAGCGGCCGGAGCGGATGCGCCGGATGCACGGACCGGAGCCCGTGACGTAGCGCAGACCTGCTTCGGCGGCACTCTGCAGCGGGTCGGAAGAGAACACCGGCAACCAGGGAGCAATTGATGTGCCACGAACGGAGCGAGAGGCGGGGAGCGTGAAGAAAGGCACGAGCGCGCGTGTTCAGGCGTCGCAGAGGCACTCGAGGAGATCGAGGAGCTTTTGAGTATCGACGGGTTTGACCAGGTAGGCGTCGCAGAGGCGCCCAAAGGCTTCCTGAATGCTGGTGGAATCTTCGCTGCCGGTGACTACGATGACCTTGGAGGCGCGCGGGCGGCCGCGGGATTCCTCTTCCTGGCGGATCAGGCGGAGGGCTTCCAGGCCGTTCATGGTGGGCATGAGAATATCCATACAGATGAGATCGTAGGGCGCGCCGAGGGCCAGGGCAAGGCGGCCGGCGCGAACGGCATCGGCACCATCGCCGCAGGTATCGACGGGGCCGAAGGGGGAGAGCACGTCTTCCAGAACCAGGCGGCTTGTGAGGTCGTCATCAACTACCAGAACCTTCATGCGGCGATTTCTCCTGTGAGGGCACAATTCATACGGACTTTTTCTCCACAAAGGAATCGGCTTCGGCGAAGATGGCATCCGGCGAGGGGTATTGTGCGTGGGGAAAGAGAATCCAGTCCACGCCAACGGCCAGCAGCGCCGAGTTTTTGCCGACCTCCACGTAGCGCTGGCCGATTCGGGCGACGATTCCGGAGACGCGGCGGCGGATGGCGGGAACGGCATCGTTCGAGTCGAGAAACAGGAGGAAGGACGAGTTTTTCCAGCGCTCGAGGCGATCCCGCGAGCCGAGCGAAGCCTGGAGGACCTCGCCAATCATGGCGAGCATCTGGTCGGCCGTGGCCTGGCCGAAGCGGGTCAGGATGTGGTCGGCCCGCTGCAGCTTGAACACGACGACGTAAGAGGCGCCTTCGGCCGGGACACTGGCCGGCGGGTGGCCGGCCGGGCGAAGGGCGGAATGGAGTTGTCCGTGGAGGCGCTCGACGGCGGCCTGCGAGGCGCTTTTTTGGTGCTGGGCGGCTTCCTTGACGGCGGCGAGGCAGACGGCGAGGCTCTCTTTGAGGGCGCGCAGATCGTCGAGGCTGGAAGCGCGCTCGATCTGCTGCTCGACGGAGTGGAGGCGGGCCACCGAAGCATCGGAGTGGGCGGAGATTTCGGCGATGGTTTCGGTGAGCATGGCGAGCATCGCGTGCATCTGGCTGCCCTGTTCGTGAAAGTGCTCGGCCGCGTGCCTGGCGTGGTCCTCGAAGGCTTCGAGAGCGGCCGTCGCGACGAGGGCGGCATCGAGAGGAGAGGAACGGTCTTCGAGGCGGCGCAGCAGGTCGCGGACGGTGAGTTCGAACTCCGGGGTGGTCGCCTCACGGAACCAATGCTGGCGGTTCCCGATCCCTTCCTGGAGCAGGCGGCGGAGTTGAGAGAGACACCCGGCGAGGTCCCCTGCAGGGGGCCGTTGTGGCCGTTCCGAAATGCGTCCAATCGAAATCATTGTGAAGGCAGATCGCGTGCGGCCGGGAGCAGCGGGGCCGACGAACTCGCACAACCAAGCATATCGGCGCGTGTACCACTTTATTGAATTTCCGGTTGCGCCCGATAAGGGGATCGAGGCAATGGATCTCTGGGCACTGTCGGAACTGGCCGCTGCGGACGCGCTTGCCGCCCTGCTGCTGCTGGCGTTGGCCGTGTGGCTGTTCGGCTACCGGAAAAAGGCGACGTCGCGGCTGGAAGAGTCGGAGCGGCGCTACCGGCGCTATGTGGAGCGCAATGCCGCCGGATTTCTGCGCAACCGGCTGGATGGCGAGTGGCTGGAATGCAACGATTCGCTGGTGCGCATGCTGGGCTACGATTCGCAGGCGGACCTGAAGGCGCACCGGGTGCCGGAGATTTACGAAACCCCGGAAGAGCGCAAGAGGGTAATCGAACTGCTGCAGGCCAACGGGGTTCTCAACGGCCATGAACTCCGCTACCGCCGCAAGGACGGGGCGGTGATGTGGGCGCTGTTGAACCTGACCCTGGTAACGGAAGACGGCGAGGAGTTGATCGAAGGGACGGCCATCGATATCACAGAGCGCAAGCGCATGGAGAAGGAGATCCGCGCCGCGCAGCACGCCGCCGAAGCCGGCAACCGCGCCAAGAGCCGGTTTCTGGCGAACATGAGCCACGAAATGCGGACGCCGATGAACGGAATTCTGGGGATGACGCGGCTGCTGCTCGCGACGAAGCTTTCTGCGGAGCAGCGACATTATGCCGAAGTGGTGCTGAACAGCGGCGACAGCCTGCTGACGCTCATCAACCGCATTCTGGACCTTTCGAAGATCGAAGCCGGCAAAGTGGTGCTGGAGGAGGCCGACTTCGAACTGGACCGGCTTCTGAGCGCGGCCACGCAGGCACTGGCCATGGAGGCGCGAAGCAAGGGGCTGGAATTCACCGTGACGGTTGCGCCTGGGGCGCCGCGGTTTCTGCGGGGAGACGCGGCGCGCCTGCGGCAGGTGATTGCCAACCTGGCGGCCAACGCGGTCAAGTTCACGAGCAAGGGCGGCGTACGGATCGAAGTGGAGGCCGCGGGCGAAGAAGGAGGGGCGGCGACCTTGCGATTCACCGTCAGGGACACAGGCATCGGGATCGCGGCGGAACTGGAGGGAAAGCTGTTTTCGCCGTTCATGCAGGCGGATGAATCGACCACGCGCAAGTTCGGCGGGACGGGGCTGGGGCTTTCCATTTCGAAGCAGTTGGTCGGGTTGATGGGAGGGCAGATCGGCTTTGAGAGCGCTCCGCCGCAGGGAGCGTGCTTCTGGTTCACGGCGGTGCTGGAGCAGCAGGTGAAGCCATCGGCGGCTGCCGGCGAGGAAAGAGCAGCGCGGACCTGTCCGCACCCGCCTGCGGCTTGCCGCGCGAGGGAGGCGCGGATTCTGCTGGCGGAGGATAATCCGGTGAATCGCGATGTGATGCTGGCGATTCTGAACCAGATCGGCTTCCGCGCCGATGCGGTAGGCAACGGCTGGGAAGCGGTGCAGGCCTTGCAATCGGCGCGTTACGACCTGGTGCTGATGGATTGCCAGATGCCGGAGATGGACGGATACGAGGCGACGCGACTCATTCGGGATCCGGCCACCGGGGCGGGCGATCCGCGGGTTGCGATTGTGGCGGTGACCGCGAGCGCCATGCGGGGGGACCGGGAGAAGTGCATCGCCGCGGGCATGGACGATTATCTGGCTAAGCCGGTAGAGCCGGAGAGTCTGGACCGGATTCTGGAAAAGTGGCTCTGCCGGAAGCTGTGCGCTTCGGCAGCGAGCCAGGCGAAAGAAGCGGGGGACGCGGCGGTATTCGATTCCGCGGCGCTGCTGAAGCGGCTGACGGGGAAGCAGGCTCTGGCGGACAAGATCGTGCAGGCGTTCCTGGAGGCCGCTCCCGCGCAGTTGGCGAGCCTGCGATTGCGACTGGCGGAACGGGACGGCGCGGCCGCGCGGCGGGAGGCGCACACGTTGAAGGGAGCAGCAGCCACGGTTTCGGCGCCGGCGCTGCGCGGCCTGGCGCTCCAGGCGGAGCAGGCCGCGGCGGCGGAGGAGTGGAGCCGGGCGGAAGAGACCCTGCCCAGGATGGAGGAACAGCTCGAACGGCTGCGAAAGGCGATTGCGGGCGGGGCTTGAAGATAAGATTTCCGGAGGCCCGGCGGATCAGCCGCCGATGGAGTACATGGGGCGGGGCGGGGCGACGAAGCGCACGGAGTTGATTTCGTGGCCTTCCCACTTGGCGGCGACGTTGCGGCGAATGAGCGCGGCGATTTCGTCGTCGGTGGCGCCCGAGCGCATGAGGCCCTTCACGTCGTCTTCCTGGATGGCGAAGAGGCAGTAGCGCAGTTTGCCATCGGCGGTGAGGCGGATGCGGTTGCAGTTGAGGCAGAAGGGGCGCGTCACCGAAGCAATGAAACCGACCGCGCCGCGGCCATCGGCATACAGGTACTCCGTGGCGGGAGCACGCGGGTCTGGATCGGCGATGGGCACCAGGGGGGAAATTTCGCGGGAAAGCGTCTCGATGATTTCGCCCGCGCTGAGGACTTTCGAGCGGTCCCAGAGGTTCTGGGCATCGAGCGGCATGAATTCGATGAAGCGCACTTCGAAGCCGTTCTCGCGGGCGTAGCGGGCCAGGGGAACGATATCCGGTTCGACCAGGTTCTTGACGGCGACGGCGTTGAGCTTAATGGGGGCGAAACCGAGGCTGCGGGCAAGTTCCAGACCTTCGAGGACGCGCGGGAGATCGTCGCGGCGGGAGATTGCGTGGAAGCGGCCGCGGTCCAGCGTATCGAGGTGGACGTTGAGGCGGCGCAGGCCGGCCTCGAAGAGGGGCCGGGCGAGCTGCGGAAGCAGGACGCCGTTGGTGGTGAGGGCGAGATCGCGAATGCCCGGAATGGCGGCCAGGCGCGAGATCAGCGCCGGGAGATCGCGGCGCAGCAGCGGCTCGCCGCCGGTGACGCGCAGCTTGACGATGCCGAGCGAGACGGCGATGCGGGCGAAGCGCTCGATCTCTTCGAAATCGAGAATCTCGCTGCGCGGGACAAAGTGAACATCCTGCTCCTCGGGCATGCAATAGAAGCAGCGGATGTTGCAGCGATCCGTGACGGAGATGCGCAGGTTATCGTGGAGGCGCCCGAAGCTGTCGATCAGCGGCGCGGATTTCATTTGAGTGCCAGCATGCGGTCCAGGGGGACCTGCGCGCGGCGCATGAGATCGGCGTCGAGTTCGACGCGCGGCTGGAGCGTGGCCAGAGCGTCGCGGAGTTTCTCCAGAGTGTTGAGCTTCATATACGGGCACTCGCTGCAATTGCAGTTTTCGTTGGCCACGAAATAGAAGCGCTTGCCGGGAAGCTTGGAGAGCGAATACTGGATGCCGCTCTCGGTCATGACGATGAATTCCCGCGCGCTGGAAGCGGCGCACCATTCGATGAGGGCGCTGGTGGAACCGATGAAATCGGCCATGGCGAGGACCGATTCGGGGCACTCGGGGTGCGCGACCACCTTGGCATCCGGATGTTCGAGGCGGGCCTCGGCGAGGCGGCGCGCCGGGAAGGTGGCGTGAACGATGCAGGCGCCCTGCCAGATCTTCATATTCGCGCGGCCGGTCTGGCGGCGGACGTAGTTCCCCAGATTGACGTCCGGCAGAAAGAGAACGGGCTGCTCCGCCGGAATGGAGTTGACCACTGCAACGGCATTACGCGAGGTGCAAAGGATGTCGCTTTCGGCTTTGACCTCGATGGACGTGTTGATATAGCTGACGATGACGTAGTCGGGGTTTGCCCGGCGGAATTCCCGGATGGGCTCGGCGGGACAGCTTTCGACCAGGCTGCAGGTGGCGTCACGATCGGGCACCACGACCGTGCGGCCGGGATTCAGAACCTTGGCGGTTTCCGCCATGAACCAGACGCCGCAGAACGCGATGACATCGCCTTCGAACTGGCGGGCCTTGCGGGCAAGCTCGAGGCTGTCGCCGACGACATCGGCAAGCTCCTGGATTTCGGGCGACTGGTAGTGGTGCGCGAGCAGGATGGCGCGGCGCTCTTTTTTGAGGTCGAGAATCTCTTCGGCAATGGTGGCAGCAGCTAGCATGGGGGAAACGCGGATCTAATTCGAGTTTAGCAAAGCCTGGACACGTAATAATGGATGCAGTGCGGGTGGTTTTGGTATCAACTTACGAGCTGGGGCGGCAGCCGTTCGGGCTGGCGTCGCCGGCGGCCTGGCTGCGGGCGGCTGGTCACGAGGTGACGGCGGTGGACCTGGCCTGCGCCAAACTGCCGGAGGAGGCAGTGGCGGCGGCGGATGGAGTGGCCTTTTTCCTGCCGATGCACACGGCGACGCGGCTGTTTCTGCGGGTGGTGGAGCGGGTGCGGGAGATCAATCCGCGGGCGCGGCTGTGCGGCTACGGACTGTATGCGCCCTTGAACGAGCGGCTGCTGCGGCAGGCAGGCGTCGATACGGCCATCGGCGGGGAATTCGAACCCGGGCTGGTGGAGTGGGTGGGCGGCGAAGGCGGCGGCACGCGGGTGCCCCTGGAGCGGCTGGAATTTCTGCCGCCGGACCGCCGCGGCCTGCCTCCGCTGGGGGCGTATGCGCAACTGGTGACGAACGGAAGCACGCGGCGCGTGGGATACACCGAAGCGAGCCGCGGGTGCAAGCACCTGTGCCGGCACTGCCCGGTAGTGCCGGTGTATGGCGGCGTCTTTCGCGTGGTGCAGCCGGGGGTGGTGACGGCAGACATCCGGCAACAGGTGGCGGCGGGAGCCGAGCACATCACGTTCGGCGATCCGGATTTCTTCAACGGGCCGCGCCACGCGGAGGCGATCGTGAAGGCTCTGCATCGCGAATGGCCGCGCCTGACCTACGACGTGACGGTGAAGATCGAGCACCTCAAGCGGCATGGCGATCTGCTGCCGGTGCTGAAGCGGACCGGGTGCGCGCTGGTGACGAGCGCGGTGGAATCGCTCGACGATGCGGTGCTGGAAAAGCTGGCGAAGGGACACACGCGCGCCGATTTCGAAGAGGTGCTGCGGCTGATGCGCGCGGCCGAACTGCCGCTGGCCCCGACCTTCATTCCGTTTACCCCGTGGACCACGCGCGAGAGTTACCGCGAATTCCTGCGCGCGCTGGCCGATCTGGACCTCGCCGGACAGGTGGCGCCCATTCAACTGGCGATCCGGCTGCTGATTCCGGAAGGGTCGCTGCTTCTGGAACTGGCGGAAGTGCGGGAAATGATCGAACCGTTCGATATGCGAGCGCTGTGCTATCCGTGGCGGAACGGGGATTCGCGGGTGGATGCGCTGAGCGCGGCGATTCAGGAAACGGTCAAGCGCGCGGAGCGCCGCCGCATGGGCCGCGACGCGATTTTCCGCCAGATCTGGGACCTGGCGGAAGCGGGCGAGTGGGTGGACCGCCCGATGGCGGCGCGCGCGACGGTGCCGTATTTGACGGAGCCGTGGTACTGTTGAGCGGAGCCTACGGAAGAGCAGTTGGCTCTTGTATAGGGTCATGGCCCGCGAGGGGTCCGCTGGATGTGCTCAGCTTGATAGAATCCTTCCGAGAGGAGCCCGCGGAAATGCCCAAGAAGATCGATCCCCTGAACAAGAAGAACTACACCGCCATTACGGCGGCCCTGTGCGTCACGGACGTCAAAGCTGCCGCCAGTTTCTATCAGAAGGCATTCGGATTTGAGAGGCGCGGCATCATGAAGGGACCCGATGGCAAGCCCATGCACGCGGAATTAGCGCTGCGCGGTACCACACTGATGCTCGGGCCGGAAATGCCTGGGATGGGGGCGCGAAGCGCCAAGAACGTAGGCGCATCTCCCACCACGCTCTACTTGCTTGTGGAGAACGTGGACAAGACAGTGGCCAAGGCTGTCAAACTCGGTGCGACGCCGCAGGGCCCGGTCTCGGACATGTTCTGGGGCGACCGTTGCGGGCGCCTCGTCGATCCTGACGGTTACGCCTGGTACGTGGCTACGCACATTTCGGACCCCACACCCGAAGAGATGAAGAAACAAATGCTGGAGGACATGAAGAAGTGGCAGCCGCGTGGCGACAACCAGGCAGACGCTGCCACAAATGTACCGTAAACACGTCCCAGCCACGCATCTAACGACGGAAGCCGGTCCCACCCTCATCCCAGAATGGAGGATGCGGTGTGGTCCGCTTCGGTCGGGCGGACCGCACGCATCAGGTGGTCCTATGCGAATCGCGGGAATCTATTGCGGGAAGTATTGGTCGTTTAGCCCGGAAACGTCTCGACGAGAGCCGGGCAATCCCGCGCGCCGGCACGATATACGTTATTGATATTGAGGGCCGGCAGCATCTGCAGCTCATACCGATCCAATATGGCAATTCAGTATAATGCGCTAGCGGCCTGGGCACGCGCTCATGACACCCTTCCCTGAAACCAGAGGTACGACCGAGCCGTTCGGGACCGGAGCGAGCCCCTCATTGGCCTCGCTGCTGGCCCTGTTCGACAGCGTTCCGGCGCTGCTGTGGGAGACCGATTCAGAACTTCGGTTCACCTGCCTTACGGGCGCCGCGTCGTTGGGGGCGGGTATCAGGCCGGAGTTGTATTTGGCGAAGCCCGTGGAGGCCCTGTTTTCGGAGAAGGCTCACGCCGCCCACCATGCCGCTCTGCTTGGACATACGGCTTCGTTTGATGTGGACGTCAATGGGCGAGAGTTTCAGGCCAACGTGAAACCGCTGCGTGCGACCGACGGCCGCATCAGCGGAGTGGTCGGGACAGCGCTGGATATGACGGATCACCTGGTGGCCGAACGAGCACTGAGGTTGTCCGAGCACACCTACCGATCGCTCGTGGAGGAGGCTCCGTACGCGATCTGCAAGTGCACCGTAGGGGGGGCGCTGTTGCAGGTCAACCGCGCGATGGCCGAGATGCTCGGCTACGACCAAGGAAGCGTCGGGGAGCTGCTACTACGGGATCTGCCGAAAGTCTTTAGTCCCGCGAACAGCTTCGACACATTTCAAAAAACGTTGCTGGAGCAGCACTCTCACCGCGGAGTGGACAGCGTATGGGTGTGCCGGAATGGGGGCGAAATCCAGGTTCGGATGAGCGGGAGGGTAGTGTGCGACCCGCGCGGCAATGTTTCCCATCTCGACGTATTCGCCGAAAACATCACCGAAAAGAAACAACTGGAAGCCGAATTGAGTCAGGCGCAAAAGATGCAGGCTGTCGGGCAGCTCGCGGGGGGAGTGGCCCACGATTTCAATAATCTGTTGACGGTCATCATCGGGCAGACAGAGCTCCTGCTCTCGACGGCCGAGGGCGATGAACGGGGACGCCTTGCTGAAGTGAGCAAGGCGGCCCAGGAGGCCGCATCGCTGACCCGACAACTGCTGGCACTCAGCCGACGGCAGATGCTGCAGGTCAGGACCGTGAACCTGAACGCAGTGATCGGCAACATGGTTGCGATGCTGGCGCGGGTTATTCAGGAGGACGTGCAGGTCTTTTTCCTGCCGGGGAAGGAACTGGGGAACGTCAATGTGGATCCGAACGAAATGCAGCGCGTCCTGCTGAACCTCGCGGTGAACGCCCAAGATGCGATGCCGAATGGCGGGCAACTCACGATCCAGACGGCGAATGTGCACGTCGAGCAACAGGGCCTGCAGCAGACCGATGGGATTGAGGCCGGCGAATACGTGCAGGTCATGTTCCGGGACACAGGAATAGGGATGAGCCCGGAGGTGCAGGCGCGGGCATTCGAGCCGTTCTTTACCACCAAGGGTGTCGGCAAAGGCACCGGACTGGGCCTCCCGGTAGTTTACGGAATTGTAAAACAGAGCGGCGGGCACATCCACCTGGAGAGCCGGACCGGAGTCGGAACGACGTTCTGGATTCATCTGCCGCGGGTTGCTGCGGCGGTCTCACCAGTGCCTGAGCCGGGGCTGAATGAATCGCTTGCGCGCGGCTCGGAGACGATACTGATCGCGGAGGATGACGAGGGAATCCGGACGCTGGTGTCGCGGACGCTGGAAGAGTTGGGGTATCGCGTGTTAACCGCGCCCAACGGCGCCGAGGCCATCCGGGTAGCGAACGAGCATCGCGGAGGAATCCAGTTACTGTTGACCGACCTTGTGATGCCGGTGATGGGCGGTAGTGAATTGGCCACCAGCCTGAGGAGCGCATCGCCAGGACTCAAGGTGGTCTTCATTACCGGGCACGCAGGCCATTCCATAGTGGGAAAAGACCTCGAATTAACAGGAGCTGGACTGTTGCAGAAGCCTTTCTCAATGAATTTGCTGGCTGAACGAGTGCGCGCTGTGCTGGACGGGCAAGAATCGACCTTTTCCGGATAAAACTGCGACCGGCGTCCATTCAGACGGTTACGGCTTAGGAGTCAGATCCTCGGCAGGAACGATACGGGTGAAGGGGATCGCCGCGCGCTCATTGGCTTCGCGAACGTGCTCAGGATTGGGCGCTTCGAATAAGCACATGCACCTGTTCTCGCCGGGGACGAAGGTGGAGCGAATGTAACGGACATCTTTACCCTGCGCGGTGAGTTCTAAACCGACCTGAATCGCCCTCTTTTGCGCAGCCGCGAGCTCTTCCACCGTGACGCCCGGCAAGTCGCGCTCAACAAGGTAAACTGCCATTCATCCAGAATACCACTGACGAGGACGGTCACCCGCTCCACCGGATGATCGTCATCGACGCAGCCTTCCGTCTGGGCGGAGGTCGTCTCGCCGGCCTCATCGCCTGACGCAGACCTGGCCCGCTGGATTCCGGAGGGCGGGATGCAATTCTGCTGCGCGTGCGCGACGGCTTTGCCAAAGGAATGATCTGGACTGTTGCGCCTCACGATCACTTAGCGTGCGGCAAACGCACTCCCCGGATTCCATCGCGGCCGCTCGTCCGCGTTTGCCAGCGTCTCCACCAGCTTATTGAAAAAGTCGTTGAACTTCGCGGCCGCATCCGGAACCCACGGCTGGCTCAAATCGTCGAGCGGCGTGTGATAGCGCCTGGCGTACCATTCGCGGTAGGCTGCCTCGTCGGCTGTGCCGGGCACATAGCCGAAGATGAAACCCGTCGACGGCACTCCGATCTGCATGAAGCTGTAGTGGTCGCTCCGCCGGAGCAGATTGCGCCCCGGCTCGGGGTCGGGCTGGATCTGGATATCCATCGTCCGGGCCACGCTCTTCACCGTATCGCCTAATGTCGATTCGTCCAATGCGAGCATAGTCAGCGTGTGCAGCGGAAAGATGGGCCGCAGTTGGTCGAGATTGATGTCCGCCGCAATCTGCTCCTTGGGAACCGTCGGATGCGCGGTGAAATACTTCGAGCCGAGCAGTCCCTTTTCTTCTCCCGTGAACACGCAGAAGAGAATCGAGCGCCGCAGTTTCCTGCCCGATTCGTGCAGGCGTTCGGCCATATCGATGAGGGTAGCGACATAGGCAGCGTCATCGAAGGTGCCGTTATAGATTTTGTCGTTGCCCCACGGAGATCCGATGCCGTAGCCATCGAGGTGCGCCGAGACAGCGACGTACTCTTTCGCGAGCGCCGGGTCCGAGCCGGGCAAAATGGCAATGATGTTATCCGATTGCAAGTCGCGCGTCTCGAAAACCAGGTGCGCTTTCAGCGTGGCGGGGATGGCGAACCACGGCAAGGGCTGGTGTGCGTCGCGCGCGGCCAGCAACTCTTTGTAAGCGTGTCCCGAGCCTGCGAAAAGGCGGTCTGCGAATTCCGGATTGAACCGCAGCGCCATGGCCGGCGCGTCTCCGCCGCGGCGAGCGGGAGCAGCCTGCCCGGCGATGGTCATCTGCACCGAATACTGCACGGGCCAGCGCGGCGGCTCCGGGCCTCCCATTGTGTCAACGGAAAGCGTTCCGGCGATTCCGGCGCGGGCCTGGCCGCCCCGTCCTCCCCTGCCGCCTCGCCCGCCGGGCGCCGCGCCGAGCTGCACCAGGATTTTGCCCCGGATATCAAGCCCCTCGGGCGGCTCACCGCTTCCCGCGAAGACCAGCGGCGCGTCGATCGACTCCGGGGCGCCCAGGCGGGCCGGAACCGTGATCTGGCGGAGCCATTCGAGCTTCTCCGTGCCGCCGGCGCGATCGAGTTCGACGCTCGACTTTTCGGACAGGAATCGCACCTCGTGCAGCGGAACGGTCTGATAGAAACCATGCTCACCCGCAGGTTTCAGACCGTTCTTCTCAAACTGCGCAACTACGTACCCCGCGGCCTTGCGATAGGATTCGCTCCCGGTGTCGCGTCCTTGCATCGAATCGTTGGAGAGCGCTACGACGTGCGCCCACCAGCGCCGCGTAGCCTGGTTCGGTTCGGTGGCAAAGAGTGCGCCGGCAATGGCGGCAATCGCCCAAATACGGAACTTCATCTTCGACAAGATATCACGCTCGCGGAATGGGAGACGTTGTGAAGTGCTCGCCCCATGAGGTCCACTTGCGGGAGCGGCGGTTTTATTTGGCCGATAGCGTGGTTTCGCCGCTCTCCAGTCCGGGAGACGAGGCGCGGACGGTGACGGTGCCGGGTTGGCCGGTCGAGCGAACGATAGCGAGGATGCGGCCTTCGAAGGCATTACGCCGGGGACTGGATGCGAGTGTGATGTCGGTTGGGTCCGCGGAGTCCAGCGCGGCGAGCCCGGCGGAACCGGTGACCTGCACGGTGATGGGCTGATTGGCTGCGAAAACGCGGCGGCCTTGGGCATCGGTGACGCGAATTTCAATGCTGACGAGGTCTTCGGAATCGGCGGAGAAGCGATCGCGGTCCGGGAGCAGTTCGAGACGCCGGGGAGCACCGGCGGTGGCGAGTTCGAAGGTTGCGGCTTCGCGACCCTGAAGTTTGCCGACGACGCGAACCGTGCCCGGCTCATTCGGCACATCCCAGCGGAGCACGGGCTCGAGCGGGTCGGCGACGGGCTTCTCAGCGAGAGACCGGCCGTTGAGGAACAGCTCGACGGTGTCGCAATTCGTGTAGGCTTCGACCGGAATGGTCTTGCGCGCATCCTGCGCCCAGTTCCAGTGTTCGACAAGGCGGCCGGGGCGGGCGCCGGCCGCGAAATCGGTTCGCGGGCCGGCGCCAGGGCGCGCTTCGTAGGCTGCTGCGTACACCATCGGGCGATCGCCCCAGAGCGCCTCGCGCAGATAGGACAGCGGCTTGCGGAACCCGCAAAAATCAAGCAGGCCCGAGGTGCTGCCGCGGGCGGGGTAGGCGCGCGATTCCCCGAGATAATCGACGCCGGTCCACAGGAACTGGCCGAGGACATATTGGTTGGCGGCTACGGCGCGCCATGCGGCGAGGGAATGGGAATTCTCGGTTCCGAGAATGATGCGGCCGGGGTAGCGCTGATGGTCGCGCGCATAAAACTGTTCGAGGTAGTTGTAGCCGGCGACGTCGAGCAGATTGGCGAGGCCGGTGGCATTCGACGCGTCGATATCGGCGAGGGCCTGGGTGACGGGGCGGGTATCATCGAGAGCTTTGACGGCGGCGATGAGGCGGCGCGCGATGGCGGGCAGCACGTTGCCATCGAGCATGCCGGGCTTGAGGCCATATCGGCCGCGCGGATGACCGAAGGGGTCGCCGGGATAATCGATCTCATTGCCGATGCTCCACAGGACCACGGAAGGGTGATTGCGGTCGCGCAGGACCATGTCCTGGATATCGCGCGTGGACCATTGTTGGAAGGCTTCATGGTAGCCGTCGAGGCCCGGCTTGCCGCGGTTCCAACCTGCGATCCACTTGTGCTTTCCGGCCGTCCATTCGTCAAAAGCCTCATCGAGAACGAGGAGGCCGAGGCGGTCGCAGAGATCGTAGAGCTCGGGCGCCATGGGGTTGTGGGAGCAGCGGATGGCATTGACGCCGATGCTTTTGAGAGTTTTCAGACGGCGCTCCAGCGCAGCTTCGGAGAAAGCCGAACCGAGGGCTCCGAGATCATGATGAATGCAGACGCCTTTCAGCTTGGTGGATATTCCGTTCAGGAAAAAGCCGCGATCGGCATCGAAGCGAAGGGTGCGGATTCCGAACGGCGTGCGATATTCGTCGGCAAGCTGGCCATCCGCATAGACGCGAACGACGGCGGTATAGAGCGTCGGCGACGTGGTGGACCACAGCGCGGGATTGGGAACGACGGGCTGTTGGACAAACTCCGCGGTCACTCCGGCGGGGACGCGGCTTTCGGACGAAGAAGAGGCCAGTTCCTTGCCTGCGGGGTCTTCGACGGACGCGGTCAACCGGACCAGGGCGTCGCGAGGGAGTTGATTGACGGCGCGGGCTTCGATCGTGACGAGCGCTTCGGAGGGACTCACGAGGGGAGTGTAGATATAGGTTCCCCAGTGAGCTACGTGGACTGGCTGAGTCGAGACAAGCCAGACGTGACGGTAGATGCCGGAGCCGGTGTACCAGCGCGAATCGGCAAATTCGCTGTGATCCACGCGAACCGCGAGAACGTTGGGAGCGCCGCCGAAGTTCAGGTAGGGAGTGAGTTCATATTCGAACGAGGAGTAGCCGTAAGGGCGATGACCGAGGGCATGGCCGTTGATCCAGACGTCGGAATCGCGATAGACGCCGTCGAAATCGATAAAGAACCTGCGGGGCCGATCCCCGGCGGCGAGCGGGAAGGACTTGCGATACCAGCCGATGCCGCCGGGAAGGTAGCCGGTGCCGGCGGCGTTCGTGGCGGCATATGGCCCTTCGATGGACCAATCGTGCGGAAGATTGAGCTTTCGCCAGGCGCTGTCGTGGAACGCCGGGGCTTCGGCTCCCGGGGCATCGCCCTCGAAGAACTTCCAGCCGAGGTCGAAATTCAAACGGCTGCGGACGCCATTGGCGGCGAAGGCGGGCAGCGAAGCCGCAAGGGCGGCGAGGAGAATCGGCTTACATCTCATGATCGAAATGGCACGAATGCCGTGCACTCATCCATGGAATCACAAAGCGCTCATGGCTGCGGGAAGGTCGGGGGGCGCGTCCGATCAGGGCAGAAACGCCCGCGGATCGAAGTCTCCCAACTCTCCGTAGTCCTGCCAGTCTCCCGCCAGGACATGCAGACGCAGGGAAAGCATCCCATCCTGGAATTCCATTGTGCTCACATCGCCGACCTGCAGCGCGGCTTCGGCTTGCGCTTGCGCCTCATCATAGCGTCCCGCTTTATAGTGAGCGCTGGCGATCAGATAGGCGGCTTCTACGATCTGCGGTTTGTCGTTGGCTTTCTCACCCACGGCTCGCGCTTCCGCGTACGATGAAATCGCCAGCTCGTATTCGCCGATCTGAAAATAGGAGTTGCCGATATATTGATGCGCCATGTAGGTGAGTTTCTGCGACCCGATCTCGATGGCCACCCGTGACCATTCCTGGAAGATCTCGACCGCCAGCGGGTATTCCGCAAACTGAAAATAGACCACGCCCAGGTTCCGCAACCCCGCGCACAGTTCGAACGGGTCACCCATCTTGCGTAGGATGTCAACCCGCTTCTGATTGTGTTCCAGGGCGCGGGCGCGATCATGGCAGTCGAGATATACGTTGCCGAGGACGCCGTGTGCGAGCGATTCCCCCCGTTCGTTGCCCTGCTCCTCCGCCATCTGGAGGGCCTGCCGGCAGTATTCCACGGCCTTCTCGTATTCGCCGCGGGCCTCATAGGTATTGGCTAGATTCTGAAATGCCCGGGACTCGCCGTTGCGATCCTGAATTTCGCGCGAGATGGCGAGATCCTGCTCATGGTGGCGGATCGCCTGTTCGCTGTGTCCGTAGACGACGCCGAGATTGCCGTGCGACCAGGCTTCCAGGGCACGATCCCCAGTCTTCCGCGCAATTGCAAGAGCCTGTTCATACTCCCGGCGCGCGCTCTCCCCGTCGCCGATGCCGATGCAGGCGTCCCCGAGGCTGCGCCGGATGGAGCCCCCGGCCCGCATGTCTTTCAGCCTTTCCGCAGCGGCGAGACCCTGGCGGCACCAGGAGATCACCTCGCTCGGACGAAGGTTCAGCCCCACCATCCAGGGAGCGTTGCAGGCGTAATCGCGCAGCACCCGGGCAATCGATTCGTTCTCCACGCCCTGCGCCGCGCACCACGCCTGGCCCGCCAGGATGTCGGCCCTCGCCCGGCTGAACTTCGCGTGTGCGCTGCGCTCGCCCCGGAATCCGTTGACGAACTCGTCTTCGCAGGATTGCAGGAATCGGGCAAAGCAGGCGGCGTGCGCCAGCCGCGCGGCGAATTCGACCGGGCCCGGATTCGCCAGGGCCAACTCCCGATAAAAATCGTGCAGGCGGAAACGCGGCTCGTTGCCGTCCCAGCCGGTGAATTCCAGAAGCGAGCGGCCGCGGCACGCCCACAGCACCTCCTCCGCCTCCGCCGGTTCAAGGCCCATAACCGAAGCCGCAGCGGATTGCGGAAAATCGCTGTTGAACACGCCCAGGCAGCGCCAGCCGCGCTCCCACTGCGGATGCGTCCGCGCCAGCAGGTCGACGCTTAGTTGCAGTGTGGCCAGTACGTCCGGCGCGCCGCGTCCGGCGCGGTCCAGCGCGTCGATGACTTCGCTCACATACCGGTAGCGGGGACTGCGCAGAAGCCGGACCGCGGCGGCGAGACAAATCGGCAAGCCGCGGCAGGCTTTTGCGATCGCCAGTAACTGTTCCCGATCCAGAATGCGCTGCCCGCGCAGCGCCTGCGCCAGCATGTCCGCGGCAACGTCCGGTGTCCGGCTCCAGTCGCGGACTTCGATGACTTCCGCGCCGTCCAGCAGAAAATCGGCTCGCCGCGTGGTGACGATCAGGGCCGAAGGCGGCGGCGGAAGCAACGCGCGCACCTGATCTTCGCCCGCCGCGTCATCGGCCAGGATGAGCAGGCGCCGCCGGCTGAGCACGGACTGGTAGATTCCCTGCAACTCGGTCGCATCGGCCCCCGCGGGCGGAGCCTGGCCCAGGCGCATGAGCAGACCGCGCAGGGCATCTTCGCCGGCAACGGGATTGCGCTGCGTGCCGCGCAACGGAACCAGATATTCTCCATCGGGAAAGCGGCCCGCCAGGCCGTCATGCCGCACGGCTTTCTGCGCCAGCAGCGTCTTGCCGGCGCCGCCCATTCCCCACAGGACGGCGACGGCGGAGGCATCGCCGGCAAGCAGCACTGCCACCGTGCGCTGCAGTTCTTCGGCCCGCCCCGCAAACAGCGTGGGTTCGGCAAGCCGTTCGCGCGCCGGCTCCGCGGCCGCCGGCGCCCGGAGAGCCGAAATCCCGCGCCTGACCTCGGCCATATCCCGCTTGACCTCGGCCACGTCCTGGCGAATCGCCGCCACATCCTCGCCGATCGCGGCCAGGCTCATGCCGTAATAAATCTCCCGGGCCGGCTGATTGATTTTGAACTCATGGTGAAACGAGCCGCACAGGTATCCCCACCATTTCTGGCGAAAGATGGCGCGCACTTCTTCCGGCAAGGCCCCGCACCCGGCTTCCACGCCGGCCAGAGCCTCGCGCGCGAGCGATTGCGAGACATCCTGATCCTCACGCCCCAGAAGGCGGTTCGGATCGATACCGACGCGCCGGAAATCTCTTCCCTCAACTCTGTTCATCTCATCGAGCGCCGCTTTGCGCCCCCGGCGCATTTGCTCCTTCGTTCCTGCTGTGAGGATGCCCGGCCGGAGAGACGCCGGAAACTCGGGGAGACGCTCCTTCAGAATCTGCAGCCACCGGTCGATGCGGGACTCGGGGAGATCCACGGGTTCGCCCAGCGCCTCGGTCAGGCAGAAGAAATCCGCGTGCAGGGCACAGCGCGTCACGGCCCGATCGAGATCCTGGTTCCGGTCGGGATGAATCCCGTCAAGCCAACCCGGAAGCCGTTGGCGGAGATCCTGCAGATCTTTGAAGGCCAGATTGCCGAGCACACCGCCCGTCAGCGCTTCCAGCGTCTGGCGCAGAATATCCTGGCCGCCGCTGTGCCTGACGGCGGCGTACCCGAGACCGGCCAGCACAGTGAGAGGATCCAGGATCATGCGGGCGCCCAGCATGCCTACTGTACTACATCCCGACCGGCGTTCTTCCTGGAAACATCCGCGCCGAATTCGCTACACAAAGGGATGCTGCGGAAGCGGAACTGCCGCCGGCCGCCGTCCTATTTCTGAATCATGACTTCGGTGGATTTGATGACCACGGTGACGGTGTCGCCGGGTTTCAGTTGGAGTTCTTCGGCGCTGCGACGGGTGATGACGCTTTCGATTTCGTTGTCGCCAACCTGCACAACGATGTGCGCCATCACGGAGCCGAGGTTCACCTCTTTAATCTGGCCGCGGAGCTGATTGCGTGCGGAAAGTGCCATGGGAACCAAGATACACCCTGCACGGCCATGATTCTGTGAGGAGCGGCACCCCAAAATCCGGCATGCGCGGGCACAAAAAAAGAGGGCTGCGCGAGGCAGCCCTCCGGGTTGTTGGGATTGATTTCTCGGTTCAGAGCAGGCTCACGTTCTCGGCCTGCAAACCCTTGGGGCCTTGCTTCACCTCGAATTCCACCTCCGCGCCTTCGTCCAGCGATCGGTAGCCGCTCGCCTGAATGGCAGAAAAGTGAACGAACACGTCATCGCCGCTGGCGCGCTGGATAAAACCGTAGCCCTTGGCGGCATTAAACCATTTCACAGTGCCTTTTTCCTTCACTACACTTCTCCTATCATTTGTTCGTCGTGCTCTTGGGGGTTCCCAGACAAGGAAAGAAAGACTTTCGCTGACCTGCTCAGAACTCTCGGGCGCGTCCAAACAACCGTATCAAACTGCGTACGGTATTCTCTCAGATGGCATTTGTATGGTCAAGTATACAGGCGGCGAGTGGGGACTAACGGAGCACATCCGGCGGCTGGCCGGGGTGCGGAGGGGGAGCGGGGTGGCGCTCGGGATCGGCGACGATTGCGCAGTCGTGCGGCCGCGCGGGGCCGCGGAGGATCTGCTGCTCACCACGGATCTGCTGATTGAAGGCGTGCATTTCCGCCGCGACACGCACAAGCCCGAGGATGCCGGATGGAAGGCGCTGGCGCGCGGGCTGAGCGATATCGCGGCCATGGGAGGCGAGCCGCGGTTCTGCCTGGTTTCGCTGGCCGCCGCGGAGTGGACCGACGCACGCTGGATCGAGGGATTCTATCGCGGGCTGCTGGCGCTGGCGCGGCGCGAGGGCGCGCTGCCGGCGGGAGGGGACCTGGCGCGGGCGGCGCAGTTCGCCTGCGATATCGTGGTGGCTGGAGCCGTGCCCCGCGGGGCGGCGATGCGCCGCGACGGCGCACGGGCGGGAGACGCAATTTATGTTTCGGGCGACCTGGGCGGCTCCGCGCTGGGTCTGGCCACGGGTCGCGGAAGCGCGTGGAGGCGGCATGTGCGGCCCTATCCGCGGGTCGCGTTGGGCAGGTACCTGCGGGAGCGGTTGCGCGCCACGGCGGCGATGGATCTGAGCGACGGGCTTTCGCTGGACCTGCATCGCCTGTGCCTGGCGAGCGGGTTGAGCGCGGAAATCGAAGAACCGCCGCGCTTTCGCGGAGCAACCAGCGAGATGGCGCTGCATGGCGGCGAAGATTACGAACTGCTGTTTACCGTAGGATCGCGGACGCCCGTTCCCCGCGTTGCCAGGAACGTGCTGCTGACGAGGATCGGTACCATGCGGAAAGGGCTGGTGGGAACGGTGATGCTGAACGGGGCCCCGCTGGCCCCGTTGGGATGGGACCATTTCCGCCGGTAGGGCATGTGCCCGGCGCGCCGCCTGCGGGTAAAATAACAGCTTGATTCTCACACTTACCATGAACCCCGCGATCGACCGCACGATCAGCGTCGACCGCCTGGCGTTTGAAGATCGCGCGTACATCAATTCGAGCAAAGAATCGGCCGGTGGAAGGGGGATCAACGCGTCGCTCGTGATTCATTCGTTCGGCGGCGAGACACTGGCGATCTTTCCGAGCGGCGGAGAGGCCGGCAAACGGCTGCAGGCTTCCCTGCGGCCGTTGGGCTACGAAATCGTCCCGGTTCCCATCGAGCGCGAGATCCGCACCAACCTGACGATTACGGACCGGCACGGCCTCACGGTGAACCTGAACGAGGCCGGGCCGGAGCTGAGCAAAGAGGAACTGGCGCGCGTGGAGAAGACGGTGCGCGAGCGGATGGAAAAGGCCTCGTGGCTGATGGTGTGCGGCAGCGTGCCGCCGGGCGTGCCTGCGGGATTCTATGCGCGGCTGATCGCGCTGGCGCGGCAAAAAAAGGTGAAGACTCTGCTGGATGCCGATGGCGACGTGCTGCACCTGGGTGTGGAAGCGCGGCCGACCGTGGTGACGCCGAACCAGCAGGAGGCCGAGCGCCTGCTGGGCCGCACGCTGCTCACGCGCACGCAATACCTGGAGGCGGCGGTGCGGATTCGCGAGATGGGAGCCGAATCGGTGGTACTGTCGCTGGGCAGCCGGGGCGCGATCGGGGCGTTTGCCGATGGCCTGATGGAGGCGCTGCCGCCGCGCGTGGATGCGGTATGTCCCATCGGCGCGGGCGACGCGCTGGCCGCGGCGTACGTGTGGGCCATCCGGCGGAAGTCGAAGCCCGGCGATGCTCTGCGCTGGGGCGTGGCGGCAGGAACGGCCTCGGCGCGCCTGCCGGGAATGAGTTTCGCCACTCTGCCCGAGACCGAGGAGATGTACCGGCAGGTGGAAGTCCGGCGGGCGGAGTGAGCAGCCCGGCGCCGCACGAGCATAGCGGCTTTTTTCGCGCCGCTGGCACGGTGTCGGCGGCGGTCTCGTTAAGCCGGATTACGGGTCTCATCCGCGAAATCGCGATGGCGCGGCTCTTCGGCGCCGGAGAGGTGTATGACGCGTTCCTGCTGGGGTCGCGCATTCCCAACCTGACGCGCAACCTGTTCGCGGAAGGGTCGCTGAGCTCCGCATTCGTTCCTATCTTCACGCGCGTTCTGAGCAAGCAGGGAAAGGAAGCCGCGGCGGAGCTTTCCAATTCAGTGACCACGGCGCTGCTGCTGGCTTCGGGGGCGGTCAGCGCGGTGGGAATCGTCTTGGCTCCGCAGGTGGTGCGGCTGCTGGCGCCGGGGTTTACGGAATCGCCGGAAAAGTTTGCGCTCACGGTGCTGCTGACCCGCATCATGTTTCCGTTTCTCGTGCTGGTGGCGCTGGCGGCGCAGGCCATGGGAGTGTTGAACGCGTGCGACGTGTACGGTCCGCCGGCGGTGGCGCCGGCGCTGTTCAATGTGTGCTCGGTGGTGGTGGGGCTGGGGCTCGGGTTCACAGTGGGGCGTTCGCTGGGGCACGGGCTGATTTTGGGGATGGCCTGCGGGGTGGTGGCGGGCGGGGTGATGCAACTGGCATGGCAGCTTCCCGGTTTGTATCGCGCCGGGTTCGGCTACCGGCCGCGGCTGGACTTGCGGAATCCGGAGTTGCGCGAGTTGGGGCGTATGATGCTGCCTGCGGTGCTGGGGAGCGCGGCGCTGCAGATCAACATTCTGGTGAACACGCGGCTGGCCACGGACATCACGGCCGGCACCGGGCACTCCATCGACGGCCCGGTGAGCTGGCTGGGGTATGCGTACCGCTTTCTGCAATTTCCGCTGGGGCTGTTCGGGGTGGCGATTGCATCGGCTACGCTGCCGGCGGCGGCGCGCGCCGCGGAGCAGAGAGAAGAGTTCCGCGCGATCGTGGCGCGCTCGCTGGGTACGGTGCTGCTGCTGACCATACCTTCCGCCGTGGGGCTGGCGGTATTGGGCAAGAGCATGATCGGCGCCGTCTACCAGGGCGGCCGCTTCGATGCGTTCGATACGCGGCAGACGGCGGCGGCGCTTTCCTGCTATGCGGTGGGCTTAGCGGGCTACGCCGCCACCAAGATTCTGGCGCCGTCATTTTATGCGCTGAACGACGCGCTGACGCCGATGTGGGTGAGCGTGGGGAGCGTGGCGCTCAACCTGGGGGCGGCGTACGCGCTGGTGACGTGGACCTCGATGGGGCATGCGGGTCTGGCGCTGGCGAGCTCTCTGGTGGCGCTGGCGGGAGCGGCGACTCTGCTGGCGATTCTGCGCGGACGCATCGGCGGAGTGCGCGGGCGGGCGCTGGCCGAAAGCGGCGCCAAGATCGCGGCCGCGGCCGGGGTGATGGCCGCCGCGTGCATGGCTTCGAGCCACGTGGTGCGTGCGGCATGGGCCGGCAGAGCGGGGCAACTTGCCGACGTGGCCATTTCCGGAGGGTTGGGCGCGGCGGTTTTTCTTTCCGCGGCCTGGATGCTGCGGGTACGCGAACTGGAGACGCTGCGCGACGCGTGTTACACTGCCTTTAGGAATGCTTCCCGACCTGAAGCTGGTGATCCGCCTGCAAGATATCGATAAGCGTCTCGAAGATCTTGCACGCGAAATCGCGGCTTTGCCCAAACACATCGCTGAAATCGAAAAGAAACTGGGTGCTCACGAACGCCGCCTGGAGGCCGATCGCGCCGCGCTGCTGGCAAATCAGAAAGAGCGGAAGAAGTGCGAAGGCGACATCCAGATGCAGGAACAAAAGATCACGAAATTGAAAGATCAGATGCTGGACGCGAAGACCAACGACCAGTATCGGGCTTTTCAGAATGAGATCGAATTCTGCCAGAAAGAGATCCGCAAATTCGAAGACCGCATCCTGGAATTGATGGGCGAATCGGAGCCGCTGGATAAGGCTGTGAAGGCGGCGGAGGCGGCGCTGAAGCAGGAAAAGGCCGAAGTCGAAGCCGAAAAGCAGCAGGCGCGCGAGCGCACGGCGGCGGACCAGAAGGCGGCGGCGGAACTGAAGACCGAGCGCAACTCCATTGCGGCAGAGATCCCGCGGACGCTGCTGGATCGCTACGAGCGGGTGCGCAAATCGCGGCGCGGAATCGCAATTGCCGAGGTGGTGGAGGGGCGCTGCGGCGTCTGCCAGATGCTGCTGCGGCCGCAGTTCTACCAGGATCTGCGCAAAGGCACCGAAGTGATGGCCTGCGAAAGCTGCCAGCGCATTTTGTATTACAATCCGCCGGTGAAGGTCGAGGATTTGACCGACGAGCCGGCGCAGGCGGCGCGGGAGTAGGCGCGGCTCTAGTTCCTTTTCTTATTTCCTTTCGCCATTTGCGCTTCCACCTCGGTGCGCGCGGCTCCTGCGGGTGCGAAATCGGGATTAAGGCGCAGCGCGGCATCGAAACTCTGCAACGCCTCGGCATTCCGGCCGAGCGCGGACAAGACCAGGCCCAGATCGTAGCGCGCTTCGAGATTCGCCGGCTCGCGGCGGACGACTTCCGTAAAAGCCTCCGCGGCGGCTCCGGCGTCGCCGGACCAGGAGAGCGCCACCGCCAGCCCCATGCGGGCCCGCACCAGCGTGGGGTCGATAGCGAGTGCGGAACGGAACGCGGCGATGGCCTCGGGCAGTTGGCGCCGGCCGGAGAGCCGCTCGCCCTGGTCGCACAGGGCGCGCGAGTAATTCGTCGCGGCATTGCGATCGCCGGGCCGAATGCGCAGCGCTTCGCGATATTGCGCGAGAGCCTCTTCGAATTGGCCGCGGCGGTCGTACTCCACGCCGAGATTATCGTGGGCCACGAAGTTATCGGGAACCACCGCGGCGGCGTGCGCAAAGAGCGTGAAGCCATCGTGCCAGACTGGAATCTGGCGCCAGGTAAGAACGGCACACACACCCGCGGCGCAAATTGCGGCGGCGGGCAGCACACGGGCGGCACGCGGCAGCGAAGCGAGCTCCCACGCGGCGGCGATGAGCAGGCCGATCATGGGGACATACATATAGCGGTCGGCCATCGACTGCATTCCTACCTGCACGATTCCGATCACCGGCACCAGCGTCAGCAGGTACCAAGACCATCCGCAGGCCAGCCAGGGGCGGTGCTTGCGGAGAGCCAGCGACATCCACGTGATGGCAGCGAGAGCGAGGGCCGCGGCGGCGACTTTCCACGGCGCCATGCCTCGCAGCGGGAACGGATAGAAGGCCGCCAGCGGACTGGGCCACACGGTCTTCCCGAGGTAGCGGATGTACGAGACAACGGCATTGGCGAGGCGTGGCGAGAGTGGCAGCTGAGCGGAGTCCGGCAGCGAATTGCCCGCCCGCTGCGCCAATATAGTAACCGCGCTGGAGGCGGCAGCAAGCGCCAGCAGCGGCACTTTTTCCCAGAGCAGCCGCCACGAAGGCACGCGCCGCAAAGGCCACCAGTCCAGCAGCAGAAGCAGCAGCGGCAGGGTGACCAGCATCGGTTTGGCGAGCAGGCCGCAGACGAATAGCGCGGCGACGGCGAGATAGCGTGTGGCTGTAGGCCGCGCGGCGTACGCCGAATACGCCAGGAGCGTGAGCAACAGGAAACACGTGCTGAGAACGTCCTTGCGCTCCGCGATCCAGGCGACCGATTCCACGTGCAGAGGGTGGAGTCCGAAAATCGCGGCCACGAAGGCGCTGCGCCAGCGCCGGCCAGTGGCGCCGCTGAGCCAGAAAAAGAGCAGCGCGGTATTGAGGGCGTGCAGCAGCAGACTGGTGAAGTGGTGGCCGGCGGGGGAGAGACCGAAGAGCGTGCAATCGAGCTGGTGAGAGATCCACGTGAGCGGATGCCAGTTGCTGGCATGTGTGGAGGTGAAAGCCCAGGCGAAGTTCGCGGCGTTGAGACCGGTGTTCACGTGCGGATTCTCTAGAACGTACGCGGGGTCGTCATAGGAGACGAAGCCGTTGCGCAGAACCGGCGAAAAGCAGGCGAGGACGAGAACGGTAAGCGCGACGGCGGTCAGCGCGCGGGCGCGCGCATCGGAGCGGGGATTCGACTCCATGACGAAAGGCTGATCCTATCAGCGGCAGAGCGGACGGAGCAAGCCGGGCCAGTATCGTTTCACGATGTGGCACACATAATTTCTTTTTGTGAATGTTCGCACCGAACTTTTCATTGATCTGTGATATCGCTTAGTAACCTATGACACCTAAAGCTGGCGCACTGTGTTTCGCACTGACATGTGCCCTGTTCGCGCCTCTGTCCCTGTTCGGACAGGCCGGGCTGGGGTCAATCAATGGGGAGGTCGTGGACCCATCGGGCGCCCGCCTGCCCCATGCATCGCTCCGCGTCGTGGATAAAGCCACGGGCATCGCTACCGCGACCCTCAGTAATGGCGAGGGACTTTTCAGTTTCCCGTCGCTGGCGGTTGGAACATATACTCTTACCGTCACGGCTGCGGGATTCAAGGCCAAGCAACTGGACAACCTGGTGCTGAGCGCCTACCAGCAGCTTTCCCTAGGCCAGATCACGCTGGAAGTAGGCCAGGGCGCACAAACCGTAACGGTATCCGCGGAGCAGGACCTGGTGAAGGATTCAGGCAGCCGCTCCGATGCGATCCAGTCGAACACGGTGGAAGGGATGCCAACTGAGGGACGCAACTGGACCACGCTTCTGAAGGTGATTCCGGGAGCCAATGCCACGGGTAGCACCAATGGCAGTATCGCGTTCAACGGCCGCGAATACAGCGCCACCGGATACGCGGATTTCCGGATCAATGGGAAGAACGGGAACCAGACGCAGGTGAACCTGGATGGCGGCAGCATCGTGGACCAGGGGAGCGATGCCAAGACTACGGTGGCTCCGGGGCTGGAATCCATCGATCAGGTTTCTGTTCTGACGAACAACTACCAGGCAGAGTACGGCTACCGGGCCGGCGCGGTGGTCAACATCATCACCAAGAGCGGCACCAATACGTTTCATGGCACGGTATTCGATAACCTCCGCAACGAAGATTTGAATGCCAATTCCTGGTCGAATAACTACCTCGGACTGCCACGCCAGCAATATCGGTATAACTATGTCGGCGGTAACTTAGGAGGGCCGGTTAAGAAGAACAAGCTGTTTTTCTTTTATAACTACGAAAACTTTGTCCAAAGTGTGCCTGGGGCTACTACTCTGAGTCTCACTCCGACGGCCGCTGAGCGGAACGGCGATTTTTCACAGACTTTTAACAGCAACGGCACGCGGCCGATTATTTATCAGCCTGGTTCGCAGTTTTCCGGGGCGCCAATTCCCTTTCCCAATAACGTGGTCCCACAGTCGATGATCAACCCGTTGGGCAAGGCTATCCTCAACCTCTTTCCGCTGCCCAATCTGGCCAACAACTATCCCGTGGATAATTACGCGCTGCAATATCAGATCAAGATGCCGCGTTACGATCACACGGCGAAAGTGGACTGGAACGTCGCCAACAACACCCGCATGTACGTGCGCTTCACCGACGACGGCGGCACGGCGGTCAATCGCAATCTGGGCGGCACGTCCGGGAATCTGCTTGCCGCAACGTTCGACGATCCGCGTCCCGATCGTGCCGTATCCGGCAACATCACTCACACCTTCTCTCCCACGTTAGTCATGGAAGGGCTGGTGGCCTGGAGCTTCGACCGGGTGGACTGGCAGGTGGAAGATCCGACCGCGCTGAGCAAAGAGAGCAACGGGCTCGAGGACCTGCCGCTGGCATTCAAGCCGGCTAACGACCTTCTCCCGGCCATGACCATCGGCCCGTATCCTTCGTTCGGATTTACCCGCCTTCCCGCATATTCCTATACGGACGAGTACCAGTTCGCGGCGAATTTCAGTTGGGTCAAAGGCACGCACCTGGTGAAATGGGGCTTCCTGCACGTGCGCAATTACAAGAATGAGATCGACGATAGCGGTCCGGGAGCGGGCCAGGACAAAGGGGTCTTCGACTTCACTCCCAGTCCCAGTCCGTTCGACACCAACTACGCTCCGGCGAACGTTCTGGTGGGGGCGGTATCGAGCTTTGTGCAGACTCAGGAAATCGCGCACAAGGACGCCATGTTTACAGACACCGACCTGTACATTCAGGACACCTGGAAGATAAAGTCAAACCTGACCCTGGATTACGGCGTCCGCACATATCATATGCCATCGCAGCACGAGATCAATCCCACCAATACTCTGGACGCAGCGTTCATTCCGAGTAAGTGGGATCCCACGAAAGCCGTGCGATTGTATGTTCCGGATCCTTCCAACTCCAGTCTGATCATCGATCCTAAGTATCCGAATAACCCGCTGCCCGCGAGCGAGACGAACCTTCTGAAGTATACGGTCGTACCGGGCTCGGGTGACCCGTTGGACGGAGTCGTGGCGCTGGGTTCGCCGGGCGTCGGCCTGTCGGGAATTGTGAACCCGAACGCGATCCTGTTTGCGCCGCGCGGCGGTTTCGCCTGGTCGCCTGGTAAGAGCGGTAAGAACGTGATTCGCGGCGGGTTCGGCTGGGGTTATAACCGCGATGGCATCGCCCCGGCGGTGAGTTACTTCGAAAATGCGCTCAGCCAGCGGGTTGACTATGTGCAGACCAGCTTTTCGTCTCTCGCCAGCGCCAGCGGCATCCAGCCAATTCCCATTACCAGCCTGGAGGCGCAGGACCCGAGTAAGAACGTACCCACGGTCTATGACTATAGTCTGACCGTGCAGCGCCAATTGCCCTTCGAGTTGATCGCCGGCATCGGTTATGTTGGGAACCTGCAGCGGCATCAACCGATTACGTTCAATATCAACGCCGTGCCGCTGGGGACTGCCTTCCAGCCTCAATATATCCAGCCGGGGAATGCAGGGTATAACTTCTACGGGCCGGTTACCGCGTCCAACCCGGGCGCGCTGCCCGGGAGTAATGCCGAAGACCCCTCGGTAATGCGTCCGTACCCCGGCTTCAACACGTTGAATATGCTGGAGAACGGCGCCAACGTACACTACAATTCGCTCCAGGCGACGCTGGACAAGCGATTTGGGCACGGGTTGACCTTTTCGGCCGCATATACGTTCGGAATTACCGCGGGTCAGATTGAAAACCTGGGGCCCTATAACTATAACTGGCAGAGTTATACCGGGTACGAACTGTCCAATGACCACCAAAGCGTCATAACGGTGGTCTACAGTTATCAGGTGCCGAATGCAGCGCGCCTTTTCCATTTTGATAACCCCGTAGGCCGCCAGGTATTTAACGGCTGGGGTTTGGATGGGACGGCGACTTACTTCAGCGGGGCTCCGTACTCTCCCGGGTTCAGCGTCCAGGAAGCAAATACGACCACGAACATCAATCTGGACAATGTCTTCATGGGCAGCCCCGACTTCGGCCCGCGGAACACTCTGGCCGGTCCGGTGAACGCGAGCCCGGCGGGACTTACCTTCAACTCGAGCGCCCTGGGAGTACCCGCGATCTATCCGTCGGCGGACGGCACCGGCCCGCGCAACTTCATTAACGGACTGGGCAGTTTCACCAACGATCTGAGCGTGACGAAGGCTATTCGTATCACCGAACATCACGGAATCGAACTGCGCGCGAGCGCCTTCAATCTGTTTAACAATCCGCGGCGCATCAGCACCAACTCCTCGATTCAATACAAGGCGAACGGACCGACCTACTCCGACGGTTTCCATACCATCAATACGCCCGACGAACTGGCGGCCAACGAGGCGGCCAAGAGTTCTAACCCTGTCGCGATCTTCAACTCGTATCAGAGCGGCGTCGGCTACGTCTCTCTGCAAACCGTGCAGCCGATGCGCATCATCGAACTGGGCTTGCAGTTCCGCTTTTAAGCCGGGTGGTGTCCTTCAGCCGCGCGGAGGCGTCGTCGCAATGGCGCGGCGCCAATGCATTTCACGATGTGATACGTATGGCCCTGTAAATTCGAAAAATTCAGGGATCGTTTTTCACGTTTTCGTGATATGCATTGAGTCAACTATGTTTCATCGCGCCATTCGGTATGCACTGACGTGTGCCTTGTTCGCACCTCTGTCCCTGTTCGGACAGGCCGGCTTGGGATCCATCAGCGGGGAAGTCCTGGACCCCTCCGGCGCACGCCTGCCACATGCATCGTTGCGGGTCGTGGAGAAGTCGACGGGAATCTCCACCGCGACATCCACCAATGACGAAGGTCTGTTCAGTTTCCCTTCGATGGTGGTCGGCAACTATACTCTGACGATTAAAGCTTCGGGCTTTAAGGACAAGCAACTGGACAACCTGCTGCTGAGTGCTTATCAGCAGCTTTCGCTGGGCCAGATCACGATGGAAGTGGGCGAAGGCTCGCAGACCGTGACGGTTGCCGCGGAGCAGGAACTGGTAAAGGATTCGGCGGTGCGAACCGATGCCATCCAATCGAGGCAGGTGGAAGACATGCCGACGGCGGGGCGCAACTGGACGACGCTGCTGAAGGTCATCCCGGGCGCCAATGCCGTGACCACCACGAACGGCAGCCTTGCCTTCAACGGCCGTGAATACACGGCCACCGGATACGCAGACTTCCGCATCAACGGCAAGAATCCCAACCAGACGCAGGTCAACCTCGATGGCGGAAGTATTGTGGACCAGGGAAGCGACGCCAAGACCACGGTGGCGCCGGGGCTGGAATCCATCGAAGAGGTTTCCGTGCTGGCGAATAACTACCAGGCGGAGTACGGATACCGCGCTGGGGCCGTGGTGAACATCATCACCAAGAGCGGAACCAATACATTTCACGGAACCGTGTTCGACAACCTGCGCAACGAGGATTTGAACGCCAACTCGTGGGCCAATAACTATCTCGGGCTTCCCCGGCAGCAGTACCGCTACAACTATGTGGGCGGAAATATCGGTGGGCCAGTCAAGAAGAACAGGCTTTTCTTCTTCTATAACTACGAAAATTTCATTCAGAGTACACCGGCTCCCACGACTCTGAGCCTGACGCCGACCGCGGCGGAGCGCACCGGTGATTTTTCCCAAACCCTGAACAGCAACGGCACCAAGCCGGTGATTTACCAGCCGGGCTCGCAGTTTTCCGGAACGCCCATTCCGTTTCCGAGTAATATTATTCCGCAAAATCTGATTACTCCTCTAGGGAAGGCTATTCTCAACCTTTTCCCGCTGCCGAATCTGCAGAATAACTATCCGGTCAGCAATTACGCCCTCGAATACCAGACCAAGCAGCCGCGCTACGATCACACCGCGAAGGTGGATTGGAACGTCGCCAACAACACGCGCATGTATGTGCGGTTTACGGACGATGGCGGCACACAGGTGGACCGCAGCCTGGGCGGGACTTCCGGTAACCTGCTCGCCGCTACGTTCGACCGTCCCCGTCCCGACCGCGCGGTAGCCGGGAACATCACCCATACGTTCTCCCCGACACTGGTGATGGAAGGCCTGGTGGCATGGAGTTTCGATCGCGTGGATTGGCAGGTGCCCAACGAAACGGCGCTGACCAAACAGGCTAACGGGCTTGAAGATCTCCCGCTCGCGTTCAAGCCCACCAACGACATTCTTCCGGCGATGACGATCGGTCCCTATCCCAGTTTCGCATTCGGCCGGCTCCCTGCTTACTCCTACACGAACGAATACCAGATGGCGGCGAACTTCAGTTGGTCGAAAGGGAAACACCTGGTGAAGTGGGGCTTCCTGCATGTCCGCAATTACAAAAACGAGGTAGATCAGAGCGGACCCGGCGCAGGCAATGATAAGGGAACCTTCGACTTCACTCCCAGCCCGAGTCCCTTCGACACCAACTACGCTCCCGCCAACGTCCTGGTGGGCGCGGTTTCGAGTTTCACGCAGACTTCGAACATCGCGCACAAGGATGCGATGTACACCGATACGGATCTGTACATTCAGGACACCTGGAAAGTGAAGCCGAATCTGACGCTGGATTTTGGCGTGCGCACATATCACATGCCAACGCAGCACGAAATCAACCCTACCGCGTCCAACACGCTGGATGCCGCGTTTGTGCCAAGTAAGTGGGATCCCAACAAGGCCGTTCGCTTGTATGTACCCGACCCGGCCAATTCCAGTTTGATTATCGATCCCAAGTATCCCAATAACCCGCTGCCCGCCAGCCAGACCAATATTTTGAAATACACGATCGTGCCCGGTTCCGGCGATCCTCTCGACGGCGTGGTCGCGCTGGGCTCGCCTGGGGTGGGGCTGCCGGGGATTCTGGATCCGAAGGCTATTCTGTTTGCGCCGCGCGGCGGATTCGCCTGGTCTCCGGCACAGAGCGATAAGACGGTGATCCGCGGCGGATTCGGCTGGGGCTATAACCGCGACAACATCGCGCAGGCCATGAATGCGTTCGAAAACGGGCTGAGCCAGAGGGCGGACTATGTGCAGACCAGTTTCTCCTCGCTGTCGACAGCGACGGGTGTGCAGCCGATTCCGATCGTCAGCCTGGGCGCGCAGGATCCCAGCCGCAAAGTGCCCACGGTGTACGACTTCAGCCTCTCGGTGCAACGCGAACTGCCGTTCCAGATGATCGCCGATGTGGGGTATGTGGGCAATATCCAACGCCACCAGCCGATTCAGTTCAATATCAACGCCGTGCCTCTGGGGGCCGCATTCCTCCCCCAATATGTAACTCCGGGAAATGCGGGTTATAACTTCTACGGACCGGTTACAGCATCCAATCCGGGAGCCCTTCCCGGCAGCAACGCCGAAGACGCCTCGGTGATGCGCCCGTACCCCGGGTTCAGTTCCCTGACCATGAACGAGAACGGCGCCAACGTGCATTACAATTCTCTGCAGGCGACGCTGGGAAAGCGGTTTGGACATGGACTCACCTTCTCCGGGGCTTATACTTATGCCAAGACGGCGGGACAAATCGAAAACCTCGGCCCGTACAGTTATAACTGGCAGCAATATACGGGCTATACCATATCTAACGACCGCCGGCACGTGCTGACGGTGAATTACACCTACGATGTCCCGAAGTTCGCCCGAGTGATCCACTTCGATAACGCGGTCGGGCGTGAGATATTCGATGACTGGCGCCTCGCACAGGTGATCACTTACTTCAGCGGCGCGCCATATTCGCCCAGTTTTAGCGTGCAGGAGGCGAACACCACCACCACGGTAAGTCTCGGCAATGTATTTCTGGGCAGCCCCGATTTCACGCCCCGGAACACCGTGACCGGCCCCGTAAACGCCAGTCCGGCGGGAATGACGTTCAATGCGGCCGCGCTGGGTGTACCGTCGATCTATCCGGCCGCGGACGGAACCGGACCGCGGAACTTCATCAACGGCCTGGGCAGCTTCACCAACGACCTGAGCGTCGTCAAAACCATCAAGATCAAAGAGCGGCACAGGCTGGAGATTCGCGCCACGGCGTTCAACCTGTTCAACAGTGTGCGCCGCCTCAATACCAACTCGTCGATTCAATACAAGGCCAATGGGGCTACGTTCTCCAGCGGCTTCAACATTATCAACACGCCGGATCAACTGGCGGCCAACCAGGCGGCCAAGACCACGAACCCCGTTTCGATATTCAATTCGTACCAGACGGGTGTCGGATATGTCGCGCTGCAAACCGTGCAGCCGATGCGAATTATCGAGCTCGGGCTGCAATACCGGTTCTAGAGAATACCGCTCCCTCCGGTCGCGGCTCCGCGGTTTACAGCGTTTCACGGAGCCGCAACCGGCAGGACCCGGCCCTACTTATCAGGAATTAACTGTTTTAGAAATTCTTTGTCTTCCAGGATCGCGCGCATGCGGCCGCCGCGCCCGTTCCCCGCTTCGAAGCGGCGGCTGACCTGGGGATCGAGTTGCAGCGCTTTGCGGAAGTCGGCCAGCGCGGCGTTCTTATCGCCTAAGTTGTAATCCATGATTCCCAAAGTGACCTGGGCATTGGCCGAGGGCATATAGCGAACCACCTGTGCGGCGGCTTCGCGGGCCTCGCGCGGCTTGTTTTCGGTCATGAGCTTCCCCACTTTTTCCTGGTAGAGCAGCCCCAGGTTCATGTCGAGCAGGCGGCGCAGCTCCGGAATCGGCTGCGGGTTGTCATCCACGTTGATGTAGATATAGCGGTCGTTATTGTAATTGCGTCCACCGCCTTTGCGCACCACGAGCATCGAGGCGGACTGCTTGCCGCGCGAATCGCCGCCGGCATCGTCGCCTGCTTTGAGCGCGGCGAACAGCTTTTCGGCGAGTTCGCCATGGGTGGCTTCGAACGCTTCGCCCATCGCTGCCGGCACCTGCGGCCCGACCAGAATGTTGCCCTGTGCGGACCACGTTTTGCCCTGGCGATCGCCGGCCCATTTGGGCGCATTCGGTCCGGTGTAGGCGGCGATGTTGCCGTGGCCATCGATGATCGCGACCTGGCGGCCGTCCTTACCGGGGAAGGTATCCTCTTCGAGCAGCTTGTCGAGCACCTGCCGCGCCGTGAGGCCCTGCCGCAGCAGCTCGAGGCCGCGCGGTCCGTAGCCGACGTTCACATTGGCCTGCGTGGCGATGGCGCCGACATTGGCTTCGGCCCAGGGCACCACGGCGCCCACGGAGAAGTAGCGCGAGGCCACGGCCACGCCCCAATCGCCGTTGACCGGGTCGTAGCCGACAATCGAAAAGGTGTTGACGTCCGCGGCGGAAAGACTGAAGACGGCGAAGATCAGAGCGAAAACGCGAAACATAGAATCCGTTATACATCAGGATACCGGCGGCTGGCGTACAATCGGTTGCATGTTGCGCAGACGGTTTTGCCGGGCTTTCGTTTCGGGATTGACGCTGGCGGCGGCGTTCGGATATCAGGCGCCGCCGGCCGGCCACGTGGCGGACCCATTTGCCACGGGCTGGCTGGTGACGGACACCAACGGCGACGGGATTGCCGATTTCATCGCGGGCAAAATCGTGGTGCCGCGGAAGCCTTCCGCGGCGGAGAATGCGGCGGCGGCGAACCTGGCGGCGCGAGCCGGCTTCGCCAGCACGGGAATGACGCCGCCGGTGGTGATCGATGCCGCGAGCGATCCAGGCAGCGGGCCGCGCATCTGGGTCGGGAAAGGCGCCGCGCCCGCGAATCTGGAGGCGGCCTGGGACGAATTTGCGCACCAGTTGGAAAAAGACGAGGGCGGCCTCTTCGCATTGGGCGGAGGGCTGGCGGTGGTCGCGAATGACGATGCCGGCCTGCTGGCCGCGGCAGATGCTTTCGCGGCACGCGCGCCGTTTCAGTGGAAGTGTCCGGGCGAGAAGTTAGAGGCGATTGCGGCGGCCGTGCCCGGCAGCACACTGGCGGGCGTTACGTATCTGCCCGGCAAAGCCGGCGTGCATCGCGCGTTTCTTCGCGCGCCGGGAACCGTGTCGGCAGCGGATTTGAAAACCGCGTTGAACTCGCCGCACCTGGCATCGGTGCACGGACTGGTGATCCCCGGCCAGGCGACCGCGGAGAGCGAGAACCCGGAAGCCGCTGCGCCGGCTGCCGGGGCTGGGGGTGCGGGTGCGGCAGCGGCAGAGCCTCCGGCGGGCGGCGGCGCAGGTGCGGGTGGGGCGGCTGCATCCCACCTGGACCTGGCAACCCTGTACACCAGCCGCGGACTTTTCGGAGCGGCCGGACGTGTGCCGCTGCCCGCTTCGTCGAACGCGCATCTTTATGTGCCGGCGGGCGCGGCCGGAACCGCGATGGCTAACCTCGCGGCGCGCATGGGACTGGAGACCACGGGCATCAATCTGCCGATTGCCAGCCCCGCCTCCGGAGTGGCGCCGCGAGCCGTGCGCACACAGGCGGTGGTCGCGGGCGATTCTACCCTGGCGCAGGATGCGGAAAAGAGATTGCGCGCGCGCGATACCGCGGTCGATCAGGAGGAAACTCCGCTGGAGCCGGGCGAAGGCGAACTGCGCATCGTGGACGATGCCTTCGGGCGGCGCGCCGCGGTCCTCGCCAAAGGCGACCAGGCCGGGCAGGCTGCCGCCCTCACCGTTCTGGCGGACCGCTTCCCGAATGTCTGGGAGCAGGGCAAGCAGTTCGCATCGCTGGAAGAGATCCGCTACGATCTGCACCGCTTCTTCTCGCTGCGTTCCAGCGCGGGACAGGCGTCGGCGGCGCTTTACCAGTTGGATCGATGGACGAAGGACCTGCACGGCGTCAAAGACGCGCAGGCGGAGGTATATACCGACATCGCCGACCCCGGACTGGCGGCGTTCGTCAAACAGCAACTGCAATCGCGGTTGGGCGTGATGCCCGCGGTCAAAACCGGCAGCCTGCACGCGGGCTCGCAATGCTGCGCAAAGAATCCGGATCTGCACTACCACGCGCCGGATTTCGCATTCCAGCAGGCGGCGCCCACTTTCACCGAAGATATCGTGGTGCCGTGGGAAGGAAAGCGGCTGCTGGATGTGGTGGGTCGCGCATCGTCGAAGATCGCGCCGGGGCAGGAAGTGAAACTCGTGGCGCGGGTCAGCGAAGGGCCGCAGGAGCGCAACAAACTGGCGGCACAACTGCGCGAGATGCTGGCCAAAGCGGGCGCCGACGCGCAGCGGAGCAGCGTCGAAGTGCTGTGCGCCTACAAGCAGGGCTACAGTTGGCTGATGGACGAAGTCGCGCCCCTGCTCGCAGGCAAACCGGTGGCGCGCCTGAAAATCGAATTTGCGAGGAACGCGGACCCGTCGAACATCCGCGCCATGCATTCGGAAGCGCGCTGGGTGCAGGAGCTATACCCGGTGGACGAGATGCTGGCGCGCAAGCTGAACCTGCCGCTTGCCGATATCACGCTTGATGAGATGGAGCCGCACGCGGGCGGCCCGACCTACCGCGTCCACGCGCTTGATGGCGGCGGCCGGGAGATCCTCACGCGAGAATTCACGGTCGCTACTCACATGCAGCCTTACAACGGCGTGATTCCGCGCTACGAGCAGGTGCAGGTGGAGACGGGATGGGTACGGCTGGAAGCCGCGGGCAAAGCGATTCTGGATGAGCGCATTCCCACCGACCTGGAGGAGTTTTGGGCGCATTACCAGAACCAGACGCTGCCCAGAATCTATCAGTTCATCCTGGCGCAGGCGCACGGCGAACTGCGCACGGAGTTTTCGCCGCCGTTCGATACCCTCACGCTCGACATCCACATGAGCGAGCCGGATTACAGCCTGGACCTGGACAAAGAGCGCATCTCCACGCTGGAAGCGATCCAGGAAGACACCTTTTATTCGACCGAGACGTTCTTCGGCATGATGGGCGACCTGGAGACCGGCCGTCCAATCACCTACACCGGCCGCATCATACCGATTGTGCATCCCTCCGAAGACGGCAAGGATGGGCGCGTGCACGTCGAGTTCTACGGCAAGCCGGCGGCGAATCCGCTGGTGCGGCTGTCGTGGACGGATGCGCAGGGAAAGCGGCACAAGGAAGAGCGCAACCTGCCTGCGCTGAGCGGGGCGATGGAGCCGCGGCTGATTCAGGCGCGGGTCAGAGCGGGCGACAGCGGAATCGAGCGGCTGGTGTGGTCGCTGCCGGCGGATTATGCGGAGGACAAGTACGAAGACTGGCTGAAGCTGGAAGGCCAGGACCAGGTCGATCGCAGCATTTTTTCCGTGGAGAAGGCGCGCGGCGAATTGCAATGGCTGGAGCGGATGCACGCAGCGGGACTGTATCGCGACGATCTGGCCTATCCACACGTGAAGGAGATGGGGATCGAGTTCGAACTCCCGCTGGAAGCGACCGACCAGGCGGATACGGCGCCGCGGCGAGTTTTTGCCACGTGGCAGGTGCCCGAACCGGCCACGCCGCGGCCCATGATCGGCGATTACAAAAAAATCGAAACGAACCCGATCGTGCAATGGAATGACGCCATCAGCCCCGCGGAGAATACGGCGATTCTGGCGCGCCTGGCGACGTATCCGGGGGTGAATGTCTACTGGATGGGCCGCACGTATCTGGGCGAGAACATCTGGGCGGCGGACATCATGCTGCCCAGTCCCGCGCTGCTGCGGAGCTGGCCCAAGGAGACGACGACGAAGGCGGTGATCGTGTACTCGGGGCGGCAGCACGCCAACGAGGTCTCCAGCACCAGCCATATCGATAAACTCGCCGAGCAACTGGTGACGGAGCCGGACAAGCGCGCGCTGCTCAAAAAGGTCAACGTAGTGATCCACCCGATCGACAATCCCGATGGCGCGCAGCTTTCCGTGGATTTGGCGAAGATCACTCCGGACAACCTGCTGCACCCGGGTTATCACGGGTCGCTCGCGGCGGATGTTTCGGCGGGGCAGACGGAGACGGACCCGGTGTACCCGGAATCGCGCACGCGCAAGCAACTGATCGATGCCTGGCTGCCGGATGCGTTCCTCAATCCGCACGGCTATCCTTCGCACGAGTGGGTGCAGCCGTTCAGCGAATACACCGGCTGGGTGCAGAGCCGGCAGGGCGCGAATGCGGGACGGGCGTGGTGGATCCCGCGCGGCTGGTTCACCAGCATGGGGTATCTACGCGATGAGCAGCACCCGTACAGCAAAGCGGTGGCGTTCGCGATTCGCGACAAAATCGTGGCCGCGGAGCGCGCAGTGCCAGGCCTGCTGCCGCTGGAAACGCGCATGAACGCGCGCTATGAGCGCTTCGGGCAGAAGTGGGAGCCGAAGGACATGTATCAGCCGATTGTCGACGGCATTCGCATTTATATGTCGCTGAAAGGCACGGCCGGCCGGGGCGGCGCGGGCGGGGAAGGCGGCGCCGGCGGCGGAGCGGGTGCATCGGCGCCCGGCAGCGGTGGAGTCGGCGGCCTTTCGCCCGATGTCACTTGGGACGCCGCGTATACCGAGGCCCCCGACGAGACGGCGCACGGCGATTACATGAAGCTGATGGCGTCAGCCGGCCTGGCGTTCGACTATGTGCACCTGCACTACCTGGCCGATGGCGGCCAGCGCATCACTCGCACCGAACGCGAGCAGCAGGGAGGAGTGACGTGGCGCGTGGAGCGGGCGAGACCGATTTTACCGGCGGGAATGAAAGCGGTGCCGGCGGAGCAGTAGAAAGGGTACCGGCGGCCAGACCGCCGGCGCTATCGGGGACGCTACGCCGCTTCCTGGTCCGACATCTGCGCGCGGATGCTGGCCACCTGAATGCGCTTGGCGACGCCGAGCGCTTTCAGGATCCGGATCTGGATCCAGGAGAGATCGAATTCATACCAGGCCAGCCCGTGGCGCGCGCTGGTGGGGTGGGCGTGGTGATTGTTGTGCCAGCCTTCGCCGAAAGTCACGAGCGCGATCCACCAGGTGTTGCGCGAATCGTCGCGCGTGGGGAAGCGGCGCGCGCCCCACATGTGCGTCGCGGAATTCACCGCCCAGGTGGCGTGCAGGCCGAACACGATGCGGAAGAATGAACCCCACAGCATCAGGGGCAGGCCGCCGATCACGTAGAGCAGCACCGTCAGCGCCAGCGCCGGAGTCCAGTGCCAGTTGTTCAACCACACGTAAAATTTGTGCTTGGCCACATCCGGCGCGTACTTGGACATGAGACGCGTATTGTTGTGGCGGGTCTCGCCGAGCAGAATCCAACCCACGTGCGCCCACCAGCCGCCGTCGCGCGGCGAATGCGGATCGCCCGGCTGATCGGACTTCTGATGGTGCACGCGATGCACCGCCACCCAGAAGATCGGCCCGCCTTCCAACGTCAGAGCGCCGCAGACGGCGAAGAAATACTCCAGCCAGGTGGGCACCTGGTAGGAACGATGGGTGTGCAGCCGATGGTAGCCCATGCTGATTCCCAGGCCGGTACACATCCAGTACAAAAACACGGCGGCGGCAAACGCACGCCACGTGAAGTTAAACAGCGCGGCAATCGCGCCGAGATGGAGAATCACCAAAACAATGCTGGTGGGCCAGTTCAATTTCTGGCGGGAAAGGACGGCAGGTTCGTTACTCACTCAATCTCCGGGTGCTTCTATCAACCTTAGCAGGTATTGAAGGCTGCCGGGGAACCACGCGGCGATTTTTCCGCTACTCTCAATCGATAACAGAAGTTTTACGACCCTCCTGCTCCCCACGCAGCCACACGTAGAGCGGAGAATGCGGAGCAGGTGCGGGCCAGGGAAGATTGATGCGCAGCGTCTGTTTGGTGGGGTCGCCGGGCACAGGTGTGGGAATTGCCTCCACGGGCAGCCCGTTTTTGGAATCCCAGCCGGTTTTTTCCACCAAGTCCAGGTCCCGCCCGCGCAGGATGCCGGCGTAAATTGACGGCCCAGTCTGCTCGCTGGTCAGGGTGAACTCATCGAGGCGCGGTACGCGCACCACGCGCCCCAGCGGAAACGGATCGCTGAGCCCTTCGGGATCGGTGCGCACGCTGACCTGCAAACCGCAGCCGGGATATCCGACCGCCCCGGGATCGACGGAGAGGTAGAGCTCCCCGTCGCCGGCGAAGGTCAGAGAAGCGCCGTGGCCGGGCTCGTCGGGGGTCAAAGTCAGCGCCTTGCGCACGTCACCAGTAGAGCAGCCGAGTTCGAGCTCGGGCCGGCTGCCGAGGTGCCTGCCGGTGACCACGAACCCCACCGTAGTCCCGGCCGGCAGCTCGTCGGGACGCATCTCCAGCCCGAGATTGACGGGGGCGGACTTGCGAACGGCCGAAATCAGGGGACGCGGCCCGACCACTTCGATGGCGTCGGGCAGCTTGAGCGGCTCTTCCAGGCCCTGTACGTGCAGCAGCAGATCGTAATGGTCTCCGGCTTTGGCGCCGGTCTTGAGGTGAAACTCTCCACACCAGGCGTCGTCATTGAGCGCGCCTTTTACCGCTCCGGCCGCGGTCGTAACGGACTCGATGCGGTCCAGCCCGGTGCCTTCCAGGCGGATCGTCTGGTGGGTCTCCCCGGTGTTCACGCGTAGCGGGAGGCTGCTCAGCTTGGGATTGGGCGGCAGAACCGTGACCGGAATCTCGTGCGGCCTCGCGCCATCGGCCTGCGCCAACAGCAGCTTATACTTCCCTGCCGAGGCGGTATCGATATCCACCGTCATTTTGTCCTGTTCGCCCTTGCGCTTACCGTCCGGCAGGTCGAAGCGGATCTCGGACGCGGCCGGCGCACGCGGCCCGACCTTTTGCATGGAAACCTTATCGATGAATTCAAAGTCCGTGCCGGCGAGACCCACGGTGACCACGCCGTGGCCCTGCACCAGGTGGTCGGAAGCGCCGGAGGCAAACTGTGCGCGCGACAGGTCGCCGAATTTGTGCAGATGGATGGTGCCGATGCTCAGGGAGTCCCAATCCCAGGTTGCCGTGAGGCGGTATTCGCCGGGGACCAGCTTGGTGGCCTTGGAAAGATCCACTTCGATGATATCGGGCGTGCTGCCGGGGGTGACGCTCACGGCGATGGCGTCGCCGCCGTTGACGGGGGTGAGCCGCCAGTCGCGAACCCGGTCCAACTGTTTGAAGGTGGCGCCCTCGGCCGCGGCCACTTTGAGCGGCGATTTCACTCCCAGCGGCAGATGGGCCGGTCCGTCAATCGCCAGCACCGGGGGATTTACGTCGGGAACCCGGTAGGCCCAGAGAAACGCCAGGCGCGTGTGCGCCTTGGGAGCCGCGCTTTTGGTGCAGAGCGCCATGGAATCCGGCCCGCTGTTCTGGGCGAACGCCGAACGGAACTCGGTGCCGGGGAAAAGCACGGTTTTGAGGTTCCCGAAGAGCACCGCGCCGCCCGCCGCGAGCCCGACGCCATCGCCGAAGAAAAGACCGGCTACGGACGCCGCCAACCCGGCCGATTGCTGTACCTGGGAAGTCGTCGGCGCCAGCGGATCGTAGCCCGCACTGGTGGGCAGCACCGCCCGCAGCAGCATGGTGGCCTGCTGGTTGGTATTGGTGGCGGTATCGAGCTTGGGAACGGAGACGCCGTACTGCGTCGAGAATCCCTTGAGCGCCGCATCCGTGCCGGTGCCGCTGTCTTCGGAATCGGCCAGTTGCTGCACCAGGTCTTCCACTTCGCTGGTCTGTTCGGCATAATCGGCCAGTTCCTGTAACAGGTCCTCATCGCGCGTCACCAGCGTATCGACCTTGTGCATGTTCAGGCCTTGCGGCCCCAGGACAATAGCGATTACCCCCGGACTGTGCAGTAACGCCCATTCGCAGCGTTGGGATGCTTTATGCGGTTCGAGAGCCGCCAGGCGGCCGTCGGCGGTAGGGCCGACAATCGCGGCAACCTCGGCTTTGTCTGAGAGTTTGGGAGAAAGATGGACCGGGTCCCAGATGAGCCGGGCCCCGGCCGGAATCCTGGAGAGGAATCTGACAGCAAGCGGTGCACCTCCTTGCGGGTTGCGCACCGAAATACGAAACACACCCAAGGGAGAACTTCCCGTACAGCCGCGCGGAACAACCGCAAAACCGGGCGCGGCCGCCAAACCTAACAACAGGAGCGAACGGATCACTTTATTCAGATGCGCCGGCACGGGAAAAAGTCGGCGCGTCCGCACGACCTACCCTTACTTCGCCTCGGCCACAATGTGGATTCGGCGGTTCTTCTGCCAGCAGGTCTCGTCGTGTTCATCGCAGACCGGCTTGTCCTTGCCATAGCTGATGACCGAAAGCTGATCGGAAGGAATACCCACGCTGACCAGGTAATCCTTGGCGCTCTTGGCGCGGGCATCGCCCAAAGCGAGGTTATACTCTTCGGAACCACGCTCGTCGCAGTTGCCTTCGATCTTCAGTTTGTAGTTGGGATACTGCACGATAATGTCGCGCAGCTCCGAGGAATCGGCCTGCAAAGCCTTCACCGCATCGGGGCGCAAGGTGTGCTGATTGTAATCGAAATAAGCGTCCTCGATGCGCGCCAGAAGCTCGTCGATCCGGGCACGTGTGGCAGCATCCGGATAGCGGCGCGAGGGCTCAGCGGCGGCAGCCTGCTGGGGGGCCGGGGTGTAATGATTGGCCGCCGGAGCGGGCGTCGTCGCGGCTTGCGCAGCGGGCTGCGGAGCGGGCGGCGTGGTCTTCGCCACTTTCTTTTTGGCGCATCCTGCGCCGATGATCGAAAGCGCGGCCACGGCAACCAGGATCAGTTGGGGAGTTTTCTTCATCTACTTGCCTCCATGTCTCTTGATACCGCTTCCGCTATCTTCCGTACTATCCTGTTCGGACAGGATTTTTACCGGATGGCGCTTTGACTACACTGAAACTTGGAGAACAAATTGCGGAACCTGTTCGGGGCGAACGCTCAGGCCGCGGTGGAGGGAGTGCGCAAGCGCACGCCGATGCTGGTATTGTGGCTCGGCTTCGGCGGCCTGCTGGTGTGCATCCTGGGTGCGGCGGTGGGCACGTTCTCGGTGCTGAATCGCGTCCGCACCGATGAGACGCGCATCCGCAAGACCTTCCTCGATCACGAAGGCGCGCTCGATCAGATCCGCTCCCAGATCTACCTTTCCGGCACCTATGTACGCGATTTTCTCCTGTCCCCCGACCCCAGCGGCGCGGCCGCGCAAAGCGCGCGGTTGACTTCTTTGGAACGCGAAAGCCGCTCCGCTCTGCAGGCCTATGCGCGCTCGCTGGACGCGGAGGAGCGCGAGCCCTTCAGCACCCTGCAGACCGAGATTGACGATTACTGGCGCGTGCTCGACCGGACCGTGGCGTGGACGCCGGACGAACGCAAGGCGCTGCGTGAATCGTTCTTCTACGATGAGCTGGTGCCCCGCCGCACCGCCATGCTGCAGATCGCCGACCGCATCGCCCTGGTCAACGAGCACGGGCTGGACCGCTCCGAGCAGCAGCTTCAGGCGTCTTCGGACAATCTGCGGCGAACCCTGCTGGTGACGTTTGGAGTTACCCTCGGCGGCGGCCTGATTCTGGCGCTTTTGACCATCGGCTATACCCTCAGACTCGAGCGCGATCTCGAGCGCGGCCTGGAAGAGAATGCGCGGGCGCGCGCCGACCTGCAGGAGCTCTCCGCGCGCCTGGTGCGCGCTCAGGAAAACGAGCGGCGCACGCTGGCGCGGGAGCTGCACGATGAAGTCGGCCAATCGCTTTCCGCGATCCTGATGGAAGCGGAAAACGCCGAGTGCGCCGACGAGCTGAAAGAGATTCGCGAACACATGGCCAGCGTCCGCAAACTGGCGGAAAAGACCGTCAACGAAGTGCGCGACCTGGCTTTGCTGCTGCGGCCTTCGATGCTGGACGATTTCGGCCTGGTGCCGGCTCTCAACTGGCATGCGCGCGAGATGACCAAGCGCACCGGGCTGAATGTGGTAGTGACCGCGGACGACGACGCGGACGACCTTCCCGACGAACACAAAACCTGCATCTACCGCCTGGTGCAGGAGGCCGTCAACAATTCCGCGCGCCATGCCAACGCGCGAACCGTGGAAGTGGTTGTGAAGCGCGAAGGCCAATCGGTGCGCTTTACCGTCCGCGACGATGGCGCCGGCTTCGATACGCGCTTCGTGCGGGGCCTGGGGCTGCTCGGGATGGAAGAACGAGTGCGGCGCCTGGGCGGCCAGATTCACCTGGATTCGCAACTCGGCCGCGGCACGCTGATTTCGGCGGAACTGCCGGTCACCGAGCTCGGCCGGGAAAAGCCCGAGGGAGCCGCCAGAAAGCTGCATGCCGTCCATACGCATCTTGCTAGCTGACGACCACGCGGTGGTTCGCGATGGTGTCCGCGCCCTGCTCGAAAAGCAGCCCGATATGACGGTGGTCGGGGAGGCCGCCGACGGCCGCGAAACGGTTCACATGGCCGAAGAGCAGTCGCCCGACGTGGTGGTCATGGATATCGCCATGCCGAACATGAATGGCATCGAAGCCACGCGCCGCATCGTCAGCTCCAACCCGCACACCGCGGTCGTGATCCTCAGCATGCACCAGGACGAAAGCTATGTCCTGCGTTCTCTAAAGGCGGGGGCCAAAGGCTATCTGCTGAAAGATTCGCTGCGTAGCGACGTGATCGAAGCCGTGCGCACCGTCTCGCAGGGCCGTTCCTTCCTGACGAAAAAAGTCAGCCGCATGCTGCAGGAAGATTACATTCGCCTCATGGAGCAGCGCGGTCTCGAAGACAGCTACGACCTGCTGACCGATCGCGAACGGGAAATCCTGCAACTGGTCGCCGAAGGCAAGACCAACAAAGAAGCCGCCACCCTGCTCAACATCAGCATCACCACGGTGGAGACACACCGCACCCATATCCTGCAAAAGCTGGGCCTGCACAGCATCCCGGATCTGATCCTTTATGCGGTCAGAAAAGGGATCATTTCGTAAGAGGGCCGCTTGGCCCTCCCCTGATGATTTCCCGAGTGCGCGCCCAGCTCACGCCCCCGCCGTGTTCGTGAACGCGATATCCACGCGCGCCGTGTAATAGCCCGCTTTGTACGCCGTGACCACCGGCACATCTACGCTCGGGATGTGCAAGTGTGTTACAGGGTCGATCGTCATCGTGATCTTGACCGTAAACGTGTAGTGCAGCGTCTCGCCCGCCATGCCGATCTTCTTGCCGTCTATCAACACTTCGGCGCCATCGACGGCTTTGTGGTCGGCATCGAGCGCCGTCACCGTGAAGGTCACGGGCTTGTTGGCGGGCAAGGACGACGGGCTTGCCGATGCCGTCATGGCTTTCAGAGGGACGAAGGGATTCTGCGCGTCCCAGAGCGCGTTCGGCGTCGGGAAGCTGTGGGCCTCCCACTGATTCCACCAGTCGGCGGCATCCTCCGGGACGGCGCCGCCCTGCTTCGTGCGCTGGTCCACCAGGTCTTTGAGCTCCCGCTTCCAATACCGGACCTGCTCCAGCGCCTGCTCGCTGATTCCGAGCGGCAGTTTGGTGGGAGGCAGCGGCTTACCGGTTTTATCGGTCGTGTACTTCCAGCCGTTGGCGGCGAATTCCAGCACCCAGATCATTCTTCTCGTCTTGACGATAGTAGTGGTCAGGCGGTCGCGCGTGTTCTGGCTGGTCAGCTTGCGGTAATGCTTCGCATCCTTTTCATAGGCCTGGATTGTATCGTCGGCGCGCATGAATCCGTGCGCCATGCGGATGCGAATCAGTCCCGGATCGATCGTCATGGAATCGTGAATGTCGTATTCGGAACGGATGACGATCACTTCCTTGCTCCACCCCTGCGGCGGATACAACTGGTCGTCATTGATTTCGCTGGGCATGATGTCGGACGCGGCGCGCATTCCCACATCGAGCAGATTGGCGGGCGGCGCGTAGGAGGAAAGATCCGCCTGGCCGATCACGGAAACGCCCGGCGTCATTTTGTCCTGGCTGCAGACCACCGCATAGACCTTGTCGGCGCCCGCCCCGATGGCGGCTTCGATCGGCGTGACCATGCGCACGCCGCCATCGATGTACCAATAGTCGCCCAGATTCTGCGGCGGAAAGATGAACGGCAGGGAAGAGGAGGCAAGCGCGCCTTCGAGCAGAGCCACATTGACCGGCAACTGCTTCTTCGGGCATTTCGCGAGCTGCGCCTGGAGCGCGTCCAACTGCTGGTAGAGCTCGGTGATGCGCCCGCCCAGCCCTCCGCCTTTGGGTGCCGGTCCATCGCGCTCCTCCTCGGCAGCGGTGGGGTTGATTTCCTCCTGCAGTTGTCTGATCTCGCCTCGGATGGCCGCGATCTTCTGCTCCAGCGGCGCGGCACAGGCGGGGTCGTACTGCGGTGCGGACAAGGTTGGAGAGCCGTCCCGCTCGATCTGATCCCCGGACTCCGTGACATAGCGGAGCAGACCGTCTTCGAGCGCTACCGCCGCCATGCGAAGCTTGATCTTGGAGGCTTTGACGAAGTCGCGGTTGAAACTCGCGGGCTCGTTCATTCGTTTCACGAGCGGATCGAGGTTGGCCATCGACCGCGCCTGCAGGAGTTTCTTGATGTCATTGATAATCGGCTGCACGTCGCTGCTGGCCGTGCCGATCAGGCCTGCCAGCAGGCCAATCGGCCCAAGCGCCATGCCCGCGATGACGGTGCCCGCTCCGGCGTAAAGCAGGCTCTTGAGGTCGCTTTCCAGCTTGCCGAAGAGGTCCACTTCGTTGTACATGTCGGAATCGACGCGCAGAGCCTTCCAGATCGCCTCCAGTCCAGCCAGGCCCTGGAGGTGGCCATCCTTATCCGGTTTGGCGGGCCCATTTGCCGGCTCGCCTTCGGCCAGTTTCACCGCCGCGATGGCGCCTACCGAGGTGCCGCACAGAATGTCCGGGCTCACGTTCTTGCGATTGTAAAGATACTGGACGACTCCGACCTCGAAGTCTCCATGCGCCGCTCCTCCGCTGAGTGCAATTGCCGTTTGGGCCATGTTGGAATTCCCCCCGCAATAACAATGCGGAATTTCGGGAATTTCCTCTCACGGGCCGGCGAAAGGAAACGTACGGATCTATACGTACCGGTTCTTTCGGGTGGGCGATCAGCCGCCAAACTCGGGACGGCGCGGGTGGTCCACGATCACCGCGCGGCCATCCGTGAGCGCTTTGACCGCATGGCGCGCGTTCGCGGGCACGATCGCAACCACGCCCGGACGCGCAACCTGCGTGACGCCATCGATGGTCACCTCCAGTTCGCCTTCGATTACCTCGTAAACCTCTTCCTCCGGATGGAAGTGCTCGTGAATCGAGGCGCCACGCGTAAATTCGTAGTGCGCGAACGTCATGCTGGCGGAGTGAAAGTAGCGGCCGCGCCAGCCGGGAAGGCGCTCGATTTCATCCAGGCGGCCGGTCTCTATGAAGGGCACCGGGTTGCTCCCGAGACATGCTATCACGGGCCGGCGGCCCCTCGAATTTCAGAGTGTTGCGTGTTATTATCCGTGTTATACCTGAGTGCCTGCTCAGTGTGAAGCCGTAGGGCGCGCTGTTCGACCCCATCGAAAGCCGTTGTGTCTGTTGTGTTTCGCAAGTTCATCCTGTGGTGCCTGTTGGGGCTTGCAACGCCCGCGTTGAGCGGCAAGACCGCCCTGGTCCTGCACTCCTACTACAAAGGCTATCGCTGGACGGACGACGAAGACCGCGGCATGGAATCCGTGCTGCTCCCCGAGTTGGGCGCCGCCAACCTGTACATCGAGTACATGGACAACAAGCGCTTCTACCGCCCCGAGTCGCTCGAGGAGTTCCCCGAAATCTACCGCCGCAAATTCAAGTATCACCATTTCGATGTAATCCTGGCGAGCGACAACACCGCCTTCGACTTTCTTCGGCAGTATCGCGACGCATTGTTTCCCGGAACCCCGGTGGTGTTTTGCGGCGTGAACTATTTTCGCGAAAGCGATCTTGCCGGGCACCGTGGATTCACCGGCGTCAGCGAAGAGGCGGATGTCAAAGAGACGCTGAACCTGGCGCTGCGGCTGCATCCCCATACCCGCCACCTCTACGTGGTCAACGAAATGACCGAGACCGGGCGCACGGTTCACGACGAACTGGTGAAGGTGCTCCCGGCGTATCGGGACCGAATCGATACTACATTTCTGGAAGACCTTCCGATGGCGCAGATTCTGGCTACCCTGCGCTCGCTGCCTCCGGAGAGCCTGGTGTTCTATTCCTTCTTCTCGCACGATCGCGACGGCCGCTACTTCGAGTACAACGAAAGCGCCGCCGCCATCGCTGCGGCGAGCCGGGCGCCGGTCTACGGCGCGTGGGATTTCAACCTGGGCTACGGGATGGTGGGCGGCAAGCTGATCAGCGGATTCTATCAGGGCGAGATGGCGGGCAAGCTGGCGCTGCGCGTTCTGCACGGCGAGAATCCCGACGCCATCCCGGTGGTGCGCTTTCAGGCCGACCGGCCCAACCGCTACATGTTCGATTTCCGCCAGTTCGCCCGCTTCGGCATCTCCGAAAGCGCCCTACCGCCGGACAGCATCGTGGTCAACCGGCCGGAATCCTTCATGGGGCGCCACGAGATGGCGGCGCTGGCGGGCGCCGCGGTGGTGTTGTTCCTGGTGATCATGAATTCGGTGCTGTTTCAGAATATCCGGCGCCGCAAGCGGGCCGAGCGCGCCTTATGGAACCAGCAGGAGCACCTGGAAGAGCTGGTGGCCAGCCGTTCGGTGCAGCTCGAAGACCTCAACAGCCGGCTGCGCCTGGACATTCTCAAGCGCGAGAGCACCGAGAAGGCGCTGCTGCAGTCGCAGGAACTGCTCAACAAGACCCTGGCCAGCCTGCGCGACGGCCTCCTGATCGTCACCGAATCGCGCATCATCCTCGATTGCAATCCCGCAGCCGTCAAGCTGTTCGGCTACAGCCGCGAGGAGATCGTGGGGCACAGCGTACGACTCTTGCACGTGGACGACCGGTCTTTCGAACATTTCAAGGAATTGACGCTGGCGCAGATCCGCGAAAAGGGCTATCTGCACCTGCCGGCATTCCGCATGAAACGCAAGAACGGCGAGATCTTCGATACGCAGCACAGCGTCATGCCGCTGTATGCCGAGGACGGCACGCTCTCCAGTTGGGTCAGCGTCATCCGCGACATCACCGAGCAGAAGCGCACCGAAGAGAAGCTCGAGCAGAACCGGCGCAAACTGCGCGCGCTGGCGGCGGAGCTGACGGTTGTCGAGGCGCGGGAGCGGCGTGCCATTGCGGCGCAGCTTCACGAAAACCTGGGCCAGATACTGGCCACCGCCAAGATGAAGATCGCTCCGCTGCGCGCCACGGCACCGCAGGTGGCGGAGGTGCAGACTCTGGTCGAGGAGGCACTGCAGCAGACGCGCTCTCTCACCTACCAGCTCAGCCCGCCCATTCTGTATCAGCTCGGCCTGGAGGCTGCACTCAAATGGCTGGCGGAAACCATGCAGCGGCAGTATGGATACCGGGTTGCGTTCACCCGCCAGGGCGAATCGGCGGCCCTCGACGAGGAGAGCAGCATTTTTCTCTTTTCGGCGGTGCGCGAACTATTGGTAAACGCGGCCAAGCATGCCGCGGCCAGCGAAGTAGCCGTCCGCCTGCGCTGGCTGGACGATTGCATCGAAGTACTCGTAAAAGACAATGGCCAGGGCTTCCATCGGACCGCGGTATCGGAATGGACCGCGGGAACGGGCTCTTCCGATGGCTTTGGGCTGTTCAACATCAGGGAGCGGGTTTCGGACCTGGGCGGCCGCGTCGGTCTGCACTCCGAACCCAATCGCGGGGCGGCCGTCAAGATCCGGCTGCCGCTCGAAGGGCTAAGTTGCCGGAGAGATGGAAGATGAGCATCAGGATTCTGCTGGCGGACGATCACCGCATTTTGCGCGAGGGGCTGCGCAGCCTGCTCGCGCAACAGCTCGATATGGCCGTCGTGGGTGAGGCTTCCGATGGCGACCAGGTGATTGCCCTGGCTCGCCAGTTGCGGCCCGACGTGGTCATTATGGACGTCGTGATGCCTGGGACCGACGGCATCGCGGCCACCCGCGCCATTCGCGCCGAACTGCCGGAGACGCGCGTCATCGCCCTTTCCATGCACTCCGACCGCCGCTTCGTCAGCGAGATGGTGCGCGCTGGAGCGCTCGGCTACCTGGTGAAAGACAGCGCCTTCGAGGAGCTGAACCACGCCGTGCGCACCGTCGTGCTGGGCCGCCCGTATCTGAGCGCCGCCATCACCGGCACGCTGGTGGAGGATTTCGTGCGGCAGGCCAGCGCCGCCGAGCGGCCTCCCGTGTCGCCTTTGCAGATGCTGACCGCGCGCGAGCAGGAAGTGCTGCGCCTGCTGGCCGACGGCAAACGCGTCAAGGAGATCGCGCACGGCCTTGGAATCAGTACCAAGACCGTGGAATCGCACCGCCAGAACATCATGGACAAGCTGGAGATCCACAGCACCATCGAGCTGACGCGCTATGCGCTGCGCGAGGGGCTGACCTCCATCTGACCGCCTTCGCGCGCAGTCCCATTCGCGGCACACAGATACAACGAAGCGCCGTACAGAATGGCGGCGCCGGCGAGGAATGCCGGGCCGGAGCGTAGTTCTCCCACCCCGGCGATGAGTGCGCCGATTCCCTGCACCAGCGCGATCCACAGCTTCGTTCCCGTGAATCGCCAGCGTTCGAGCGGGACGCGCCAGCGGACCGAGGGGTAATGGCCCACGGCCAGTGCTACGAGGCTGAATGCGATGGCGGGCAGCGGGTTCAGCAATGCGGTGAAGAGCAGCAGAACCGCCAGGAACGCCACATCTTTGGACACCAGAACCTCCCAGGGAGCCACCGGCAGCAGGCGATACCGTACCATCGCCGAGGTGGCCCTGTCCATCCCGAACAGGCATTGCGCATACGTGCTCAGCGCCAGCGCCACTACCAGAGAAATGATTCCCAGCGCTTCGCTGCCGGGGCTCGAGCCGCTCAGGCGATAGATCGCTCCCCCGAGCGCAATTGCCGCGGCCAGCCAGAAATCCAGGGTGCTCGCGAACTGCCGGCAGTTGGCGCGCGCCAGCAGCAGCAGGGCGGCGGGAAACGGCGGAAGGAGGGCGCGGCCGCGTCCCCCGCGGCGAATCGCGGGTGCAGACACCTGGACCGCGGCGGCGGCAAGAAGCACGGTCATTCCAAGGAGCGGTTTGCGTGTCTGGAACAGCACGGCGCCGAAAACCGCCAGCCAAAGGGTGGGAGCGGCCGCGATGCCGCCCAGGCACAGCGCGATACGCTCTCGCGTCCCCAGCGGCCACAGGTCACGCCGCACGCGCGGAATGCGTCCCAGCGGGTCAGACGAAAGCGGCAGCAGCAGAAGAGCCGCAAAGACCACCAGAAGCGGTTCGGCAGCGCGCGGCTCCAGCCCGCTGCTCAGCGCGCCATCCACCATCAATGCCAGGAACAGGAAAAAATTGTTGACCTTGACGCCGCGAAGGCTGCGCGTGTCCCGCCGCAGCGAGCGCCCGAGAGCTTGCAAAATGGCGAACGTGGCGGCCATCGGGTGAGGCCGGCGGCCGCGAGAAGCTGTGCGGCCGCCGGATTTCGGCTCAGGCGTGAACGGGAGCGAACACCGTGTACGGCTTGCCCACTTCCTGGGCATCCACCACGGCTACCGCGGCTACGTGCACGATGTCGTTCACTTCCGAGCCGCGCTGCAGCACGTGCACGGGCTTGGATAGACCGGTCAGCAGCGGACCGACCAGTTCCGCGCCGCCAATGCGCTGCAACAGCTTGTACGCGATGTTGCCGGCCTCCAGGTTGGGGAAGACCAGGACATTCGCGCCGCCCTTCAGCGTGCTGAAGGGATAGGTTTCGTCGATGATGTGCGGCACTACGGCGGTATCGGCCTGCATTTCGCCGTCGATCATCAGGCCCGGAGCGCGCTGGCGCACCAGGTCCACCGCGCGGCGCACCTTTTCGGCCAGCGGATGCCGCGTGCTGCCGAAATTCGAGAACGAGAGCATGGCCACGCGCGGCTCCTGGCTGAAGCGATGAGCCTTCTCGGCCGTCATGATGGCGATTTCGGCGAGATCCTCGCTGCTGGGCTCGATATTGACGGTGGCGTCCGCCAGGAAATAAATATCGCTCTTGGGAGTGATCAGCACGTAGACGCCGGCCACGCGTTTCAGCTCGGGCCGCACGTCAATCACCTGCAGCGCCGGCCGGATGGTATCGGGATAGTGCGTGGTGAGGCCGCCGATGAGGGCATCGGCTTCGCCCAGCCGCACCATCAGGCTGCCGAACGTGGTCGGGTTCAGCACAAGCTGCAGCGCTTCGGTGCGCGTCACGCCTTTGCGCTGCCGCAGGCTGAAAAACTCTTCGGCATACAGCTCCAGCTTCTGCGAACTCCGCGGATCGACGATCTCGATGCCGTTCAGATGCAGCCGCAGCTCGGCGGCCTTGGCGCGGATGATTTCTTCATCACCCAACAGAATCGGGCTGGCGATCTTTTCGTCGAGCAGAATCTGGCAGGCGCGCAGGATCTTGGCTTCCTGCCCTTCGGTGAACACCACCCGCTTGGGCTGCTTCTGCGCCTTGTTGATCATGGCGCGCATTACGCCGTGGGCGGTGCCGAGCCGCCGCTCCAGTTCCTCACGGTACTGCGCGATATCGACGGGTTGCTGGGCCACGCCGCTTTCCATGGCAGCCTGCGCCACGGCGGATGCCTCCCAGATGAGCACGCGCGGATCGAAGGGCTTGGGAATGATGTAATCGCGGCCGAATTCGATGCGTTCTACCGAATACGCGCGCAGCACGGAATCGGGGACGTCTTCTTTGGCCAGCGCGGCCAGGGCGCGGGTCGCCGCCAGCTTCATCTCATCGTTGATGGTGGTCGCGCGAACGTCCAGGGCGCCGCGGAAGATGAACGGGAAACCGAGAACGTTGTTCACCTGGTTCGGATAATCCGAGCGGCCGGTGGCCACAATGGCATCGGGCCGGGCGGCCACCGCCACATCGTAGGCGATTTCCGGATCGGGGTTGGCCAGCGCGAAGATCACCGGCGAGGGCGCCATCTGCTTGATCATCTCGGCCGTCACCACACCGCCGCTGGAGAGCCCGAAGAAAACGTCCGCTCCGACCAGCGCTTCGGTCAGCGTGCGCGCTTTGGTTTTCGAGGCATAGCGTGCCTTGTAGCGGTTCATGCCGTCGGTGCGCCCTTCGAAAATCACTCCCTTGGTGTCGCACATGACGATGTTCTCGACGCGAACCCCCAGGTTTACATAGTGCGCCGCGCAGGAGATTGCACTGGCGCCCGCGCCGTTGAACACCACCTTGATGTTGGAGATGTCCTTGCCCGTGATTTCCAGCGCGTTCAGCAGGCCGGCGCCGGAAATAATCGCGGTGCCGTGCTGATCGTCGTGGAATACCGGAATCTTCATGGTCTTGCGCAGTTCTTCTTCGATGAGGAAGCACTCCGGCGCCTTGATATCTTCCAGATTGATGCCGCCGAACGTCGGCTCCAGGATCTGGCAGGTGCGAATCACCTCCTGCGGATCCGTCGTGTCCAGCTCGATATCGAAGACATCGATATCGGCAAACCGCTTGAACAGCACTCCCTTGCCTTCCATCACCGGCTTACCGGCCAGCGCGCCGATATTTCCCAGGCCGAGAACGGCAGTGCCGTTGCTGATCACGGCCACCAGGTTGCCTTTGGACGTGTATTTGTACGCCAGGCTGGGATCGCGTTCGATTTCCAGGCAGGGAACGGCGACACCGGGTGTGTAGGCCAGACTGAGATCCCGTTGTGTACGGCAGGGCTTCGTGGGTGTCACCGCGATCTTCCCCGCCGGGGATACGGCATGGTATTCCAGGGCATCTTCAGGACGGATCTTCATAGAATTGCACCTTTCACACCAAATTATACCCCCACGTCTGAAATAAAAAAGCCCGACTGTGGAATTTTCCGTAGTTTCCTGGGTGTTTTACCGGATTACAATTATCCACATACTGTGGCATTAAACAACTATAAGATCTGATTATCTGAATTAGAGGCAGCAAAAATGGAGACAGGCAGCGTCGCGCCGAGGAAATTCTATCGATCTCTCTACTTTCGCGTGATCGTGGGGATCCTGATCGGGGTCGTGCTGGGCATCGTAGATCCCAGGGTGGCCGAGCAGATGAAGCCCCTGGGCGAAGGATTCATCAAACTGATCCGCATGATGATCGGCCCCATCATTTTCTTTACGGTGATTGTCGGAATCGCCAGCATCGGGGACATGCGGAAACTCGGGCGGGTGGGCCTGAAAGCGCTGGTGTACTTTGAAGTCGTCACCAGCCTCGCGCTGGTCATCGGGCTGATTGTGGTGAAGGTGATTCAGCCGGGCGCGGGTATGAATATCAATCCGGCTACGCTGGACATGAAAGCCATCCAGAGCTACGCCGAGCAGGGGCACCACCTCGGGGCGGTGGACTTCCTCATGGGCATCATCCCGAACACGTTTGTGGATGCGTTCGCCAAAGGCGAGATTCTGCAGGTGCTGCTGCTGGCCATTCTGGTAGGCCTGGCGCTGGCGGCATACAGCCGGAACGAGGCACTGGTATCGGCTTGCGACAAGGTGGCGCACGTGATGTTCGGCGTCATCGGGCTGATCATGCAGGCGGCGCCGGTGGGCGCGTTCGGCGCCATGGCGTTCACCGTAGGCAAATACGGGTTGAAAACGCTGCTGCCTCTGGCGAAGCTGATGGCCTGCGTCTACATCACCAGCATCGCATTCGTGGTGGTGGTGCTGGGCCTGATCGCCTTCACCCATGGCTTCAGCGTCTTCAAATTCGTGAAGTACATTCGCGAAGAGCTGCTGATCGTGCTGGGGACCTCTTCGTCGGAATCGGTGCTGCCGCGCATCATGGTGAAGATGGAGGCCCTGGGGTGCGCTAAATCGGTGGTCGGGCTGGTGATTCCGTCGGGCTATTCGTTCAATCTGGACGGCACGTCGATCTATCTCACCATCGCCGCCCTGTTCGTGGCGCAGGCCACCAACACGCACCTCACCGGAGCGCAGGAGGCCTTCCTGCTGCTCATCCTGATGCTGAGCTCGAAAGGCGCGGCGGCAGTGACGGGCGGCGGTTTCATCACGCTGGCGGCCACTCTGCAGGCGATCGGCACCGTGCCGGTGGCCGGTCTCACCCTGCTGCTGGGGGTGGACCGGTTCATGAGCGAAATGCGCGCTCTCACCAACCTGGTTGGCAACGGCGTGGCCACCATCGTGGTGGCGAAATGGGAGAAGGAGCTGGATGCCGAGCGCATGACGCGAGTGTTGAACGGCGATACCGCGATTACCGATGACAACCTGCTGGCGGAAGCGGAAGTGGAAGCGGCCGCAATCGAGCCGGTGCCGTTCCTGGAGTAGCGTGGGCTATCGCTCCGGCGCCCAATAGCCGGCCCGCGACGCCACGTGCAGATTGCGGCCCTCGATTTTCACCTGCACGCGATGGTACTTGCCGTCGGAGGCCGATTCGGGGCTGTAGGCGAGCACATACTGGTTGCGCAGCTCGCGGGCGATCTCGCGCGCGGCGTCGGGCAGTTCGTCCGCTTTGTGAATCGCCAATTGCCGTCCCCCGGCGGTATCGCTCAGTTCCGCGAGCAGTTGCGGGCCGCCGCGCTCCTCTTCGGGAAGCACGGCTCCGCCGCGCGGGTAGATGCCGATGGCGTAAACCCAGGTGCTGGTCTCGGTGAGCCGTTTCCGCAACTCAGCAGCGGTGTAGCGGCTGTCATTATCGCCGCCATCGGAGATGACCACCAGGGCGCGCCGCGCATTGCGGGCATTCTTCATATAGTCGAGCGCCAGGTACACCGCGTCCAGCAGGGCCGTGCGGCCGCCTGGCTGCGCAAACATCAGCCGGTTCTGAATCTCGGCGGGATTCGGCGTGAATGGAACCGCCAGTTCCGCGCGAGCTGCGAAATTGACCAGGAAGAATTCGTCCGACGGATTGGCCGAACGAAGGAACTCCGCCACTGCCTCGCGCGCCTTGGCCAGCTTCGACTGCATGCTGCCGCTGGAATCGAAGACGATTCCCACCGAGACGGGAGCATCCTCGCAGGAAAACTGCACCAATTTCTGCTCCGTCTTGCCTTCGAAGATGCGAAACATCTCGCGTCCCAGGCCGGTCACGGCATGATTGCGGCTGTCGGTGACCGAAACGGGGATGAGCACCAGATTGCTGTCCACCCGGATATCGGGACGCATTACCGGCGAACCAGTGGTGCGCGGCTCGATAGAAACACGGGGAGGGTTTTCATCGCCGCCCGCGGCAAATGCCGGAGCGAGCGCAAGCAAAACGGCAACGGCGGACAACGCCGCCGCACGGCGGTCGTGCAAACCAGTCACCACCCATCCCTCCTGCTGGCCCAAGTCTACCACCAACGAACAACTTAGACGTGTAGAGAAAATCTGCACCTTCAGGGACGGCGTACTAAGGCCTCCGGTACGTTTTGGCTCATCGGATCTGTAGCCTTCTTGTCATCCTGACCCTTCATAATCAGGAGAGGAGCTGGCATGGAACCTCTTTCCCAGGAAGAACTCCGCAAGCTGGACGCCTACTGGCGCGCGGCCAATTATCTGTCCGTCGGACAGATCTATCTGCTGGACAATCCGCTGCTGACCGAACCCCTCAAACTGGAGCACATCAAGCCCCGCCTGCTGGGGCACTGGGGCACCACGCCGGGACTCAATTTCATTTACGTGCACTGCAACCGGCTTATCCGCGAGCGCGGGCTCAACATGATATACATCTGCGGACCGGGCCACGGCGGTCCGGGCATGGTGGCCAACACGTACCTGGAGGGCACGTATTCCGAGCTGTACCCCAACATCCAGCAGAACGCCGAAGGAATGAAGCGGCTCTTCAAGCAGTTCTCCTTTCCCGGCGGCATCCCCAGCCATGCGGCGCCGGAGACGCCGGGCTCTATCCACGAAGGCGGCGAACTGGGCTATTCCCTGGTTCATGCCAACGGCGCGGTCTTTGACAACCCCGGCCTCATCGCGGTTTGCGTGATCGGCGATGGCGAAGCCGAAACCGCGGCGCTGGCCACCAGCTGGCATTGCAACAAATTCCTCAACCCGGCGCGGGACGGCGCGGTCATCCCCATCCTGCACGCCAACGGCTACAAGATCGCCAACCCCACGATCCTGGCGCGGCTGCCCAGGGAGGAACTCATCAACCTGCTCACCGGCTACGGCTACAAGCCGTACTTCGTCGAAGGCAGCCAGCCGGAACAGATGCATCGCGATATGGCCGCCGCCATGGAAACGGTGCTGGCGGAGATCCACGAAATCCAGCACAAGGCGCGCGAATCGGGCGACCACTCGCGGCCCGTCTGGCCCATGATCGTACTCGTCTCGCCCAAGGGCTGGACAGGGCCGAAAGAGGTCGATGGCGTGCCCATCGAAGGCACCTTCCGCGCCCACCAGGTGCCGCTGGGCGATTTCCAGGCCAAGCCGCAGCATTTGAAGATGCTGGAAACCTGGATGAAGAGCTACCGTCCCGAAGAGCTCTTCGACGAAACGGGCCGGCTCATCGCCGAATTACGCGAGCTGGCGCCCAAGGGAACCTGCCGCATGGGCGCGAATCCGCACGCCAACGGCGGCCTGCTGTTGAAAGACCTGATGCTGCCCGATTTCCGCAAGTACGCCGTGGAAGTGAAAAAGCCCGGCGCAACCCAGGGCGAAGCGACCCGGGTGCTCGGCGAAATGCTGCGCGATGTGGTGAAACTGAACGCCGAAGCCCGCAACTTCCGGATCTTCGGGCCGGACGAAACTGCCTCCAACCGCCTGAACGCCGTCTTCGAAGTCACCGAGCGCGAGTGGATGGAGAAGATCCTGCCCACCGACGAGTGGCTGACGCACGACGACGGCCGCGTGCTCGAAGTGCTCAGCGAGCATCTCTGCCAGGGCTGGCTGGAAGGCTATCTGCTCACCGGCCGGCACGGCTTTTTCTCGTGCTACGAAGGCTTCATCCATATCATCGACTCCATGTTCAACCAGCACGCCAAGTGGCTCAAGGTGACGCGCGGGATTCCCTGGCGGCGGCCCATCGCGTCGCTCAACTACCTGCTCAGCTCGCACGTCTGGCGGCAGGACCATAACGGCTTCAGCCACCAGGACCCCGGCTTCGTCGATTTCGTGGTGAACAAGAAAGCCGACATCGTGCGCGTCTACCTGCCGCCCGATGCCAATACGCTGCTCAGCGTGGCCGACCACTGCCTGCGCAGCCGCCACTACGTGAACGTGATCGTGGCCGGCAAGCAGCCCGCGCCGCAGTGGCTCGCCATGGACGTCGCCATCAAGCACTGCACGCGCGGCATCGGCATCTGGGAGTGGGCCAGCAACGACCGCTCGAGCGAACCCGACGTCGTCATGGCCTGCTGCGGCGATGTCCCCACGCTCGAGACGCTGGCTGCCGTCGATTTCCTGCACAAGAATATTCCCGAACTCAAAATCCGCGTCGTCAACGTCGTCGACCTGATGACGCTGCAACCGGCGAGCGAGCATCCGCACGGCCTCAGCGATGCCGAGTTCGACTCCATTTTCACCACGGACCGCCCGGTGGTCTTTGCCTATCATGGCTACCCGTGGCTGATCCACCGGCTCACCTACCGGCGCACAAACCACAACAACCTGCACGTGCGCGGATACAAGGAGGAAGGCACTACGACCACGCCGTTCGATATGGCGGTGCTCAACGATATCGACCGCCTGCATCTCGCCATGGACGTGATCGATCGCGTTCCCGGCCTGCAAAAGGTGGCCGCGTACCAGAAGCAGCACCTGCGCGATAAGCTCATCGAGCACAAGCTGTGGATCGCCGAACATGGCGAGGATATGCCCGAGATCCGCAATTGGGTGTGGCCCGCCTGATGAACATTCTGGTGTTGAATGCGGGATCGAGTTCGCTGAAAGCGAAGCTGTACGGGTTCGCAGCCGCGACGAACGCCGGTACCGCGGCCGGACGGAGGGGCGCCTTTCTCTGGACTGCCCACGCGGAATGGGGCCGCGAAGCGGGAAAAGCCGTGCTCCAAAGCGAAGGCCGGGAGCGCCGTTTCGATATTCAGACTCCCGCCGATATCCTGCCGCCCGTTTTCGAAGCGCTCGCGGGCCGTGCGGTCGATGCCGTGGGCCATCGCGTGGTGCACGGCCGCGATTTCGAAGCCAGCGCGCGGATCACCCCCGCGGTCGAGACCGCTATCCGCCAGGCCGCCGAACTGGCGCCGCTGCACAACCTGATCGAAGTCGAAGCCATCCACGCCGCCGGCCGTTTTTTCGGCTCGTCCGTGCCGCAGTTCGCGGTTTTCGATACCGCCTTTCACGCCACGCTGCCGGAAGCCGCCAGGGTCTATCCCGGACCCTACGAATGGTACACCAGCGGCATCCGCCGCTATGGATTTCACGGCATCAGCCATCAGTTCGTTTCCGCTCGCGCGGCGGAAATGTTAGGGAGCCGGGATCTCCGGCTCATTACCTGTCATTTGGGCAACGGCGCTTCCCTGGCCGCTGTGCGCGACGGCAGGAGCATCGACACCACCATGGGATTCACGCCGCTCGAAGGCCTCATGATGGGCACGCGGTCGGGCTCGATCGATCCCGGCATTCTGATTTACCTGGTGCGGCATCGCAGCCAGGATCCAGCGGTCCTCGACCGCCTGCTGAACGACGAATCGGGCTTGCTGGGCGTCTCCGGAATCTCCGGCGACATGCGCGAGATCGAAGCCGCCATCGACCGCGGCGACACCCGCGCCCGCCTGGCTTTCGACGTTTACATTCACCGCCTGTGCCGCGAAATCGGCGGCATGGCCGCGAGCCTGGGCGGATTGGATGCGCTGGTCTTCACGGCCGGCGTGGGCGAGAATTCGCCCCGCGTGCGCGAGGAGGCCTGCCGGCGACTGGGTTTTCTGGGCATCGAGCTGGATGCGGCCGCCAACCGGACCGGCACGGGCGATCGCGAAATCTCACCATCATCGGCGCGCATTGGCGTGTTGGTCATCCACACCGACGAAGACTGGCAGATCGCCCTCGAGTGCGTCCGGCTTCTCGGCGCCGGCTGAGGCAGGCCGTTGGTTGAGGCCTTCCGGCGGGGTCATTCACCCCGCGCTTTGCGCTCGTCGTCCTCCAGGTGGCATTTTTTATATTTTTTGCCGCTGCCGCACCAGCACGATTCGTTACGGCCTGGCCGCACGGGCGCGATCACCTGCTGCACGGGTTCCCAGTCCAGATCATCTTCGAGATCTTCTTCGTCCCACTCCTCTTCGTCTTCGAGTCCGTCGTCCTCGAAATCGTCGTCCTCAAGGCTCTCGTCCTCGAAGCCTTTGTCTCCATCCAGAGCGCCGGAGAGGACCTGTTCAAGCCGGGGCTCCTTGAGATTCATCCGCAACAGGTTGGGCACGAAGCCCTCGTTGGAACCCGACAGGTCGTCGAGCAATTTTCGGTTGTCAGCGCTCAGCAGGGGCTTATACTTCTCCATCTCCGCAGCCGCTTGATCGGGATCGCCCAGATCCGCCAGCCCTTCCGAAACCGCGGCCAGCAGGTAGCCGGCATCGGATTCACCGCCCAACGATTCGAAGCCGTTCAGCAGTTCGGACAGGGCGGCGCCCAGTTCCGGCCGGCGCGGCATGGTGTTGAGGTGGTCGGAAAACGCGCACCGCAGCGGGACCGAAGCCGCTGTGGCATGTTGCCGGAGGTAAGCCAGGGCCTCGGCCGGAAAACGCTCATCCAGGCGGCAGAGAGCCCACTGCAGGTGGTTGAAATAGACCTGGTCCTCCAGCGGCATCGCCCACAGGTCTTCAATCAGCGATGCGTCTGCGAATTCGCCCAGCATTGCTACCATCGCGTTGAGCGCGTCGTCATCCATCGGGTCCTTGTAACGCGCCCACGAACGTAGCGCCCAGGTGCAGACTTCGACGCACGCCTCGCGATGCGCGGCGAACTCCTCCGTCAGCTCGTCGGGAAAGTCGCCCTGGTACCCGCTCCAATGCAGCTTCGCCAGGACGCGGAACGGCAGGAAACGCTCCGCATCTGCGGGAGCTGGCTCCGGCCGTTCCTTGCTCTCGAGATCGAACAGCAGCACTTCGTATGTGTCGGGGTCGGCGAAGTTCAAGGAGTCATCGTGAAGAAACGCGCGAAAATGCTCCTCGGCAATTTTGGGAATCTCGGGCGATGACGCCAGGTGCCGAAGGACTGTCATCACCAGGTGATCCGGCAGCGCATCGTGCGGATTTTGCTCGCGCCGCAGTTCCGCCAGGTTCAGATAACAGGCGAAATGCAGCGGTCGGTATAGCATGCCCTTCCACAGCAGGTCTTCGGCCTCCTGAAACCGGCCTTCGGCTGTTCGCTCAATGGCAAGGCTCAGATAAGCAGCGGTATAGGTCGGATCCACCGTAAGCAGTTTTTCTGCCGAAGCGGCCCGCTCGGCCGCGGTCGTGGGAACGCGAGCGACCAGTTCCCGCAGTCGATCCATCGCATCTTGCGAAGGCAATAGCATCTACCTGTAGCGTATCGTGCAATTTCGTTCCCTGGCATATCGTCTGCAGCGGTGACAACGGAGATTTCTGTTTGGCGAACGACCACCCGGACATCAATCCCTGGCTGATCGCCGCCGCGGTGGTGTTGCCGACTTTCATGGAGGTGCTGGACACCTCCATTGCCTCCGTGGCTTTGCCGCACATTGCGGGCAGCCTTTCGGCGTCCACCGACGAAGCTACGTGGGTGCTCACCAGCTACCTGGTGGCCAACGCCATTGTGCTGCCGGCCAGCAACTGGTTTTCGCTCAAAATGGGCCGCAAGCGCTTCCTGCTCTTCTGTATCGCGGTCTTCACCGTCAGCTCGTTCGTCTGCGGCTCGGCCGCCAGCCTGGGAATGATCCTGCTCGCGCGCGCGGTGCAGGGCGCGGGCGGAGGAGCGCTGCAGCCGCTCTCGCAGGCCATCCTTCTCGAGAGCTTTCCGCCGGAGAAGCGCGGGCAGGCCATGGCGGCGTTCGGGTTGGGCGTGGTAGTGGCGCCCATCGTCGGCCCCACGCTGGGAGGGTGGCTCACCGACACCTATTCCTGGCGATGGGCCTTCTATATCAATATTCCGGTGGGCGTGCTGGCGATCTTCATGATCTGGCGCTTCGTCTTCGATCCGCCGTACATCCGCAACGCGCGGCCGGGGCGCATGGATTCCATCGGGCTGGGCCTGCTGGCCGTTTGGCTGGGCACCATGCAGATCATTCTCGATAAAGGCCAGGAAGACGATTGGTTCGGCGCCACCTGGATCCGCTGGGCCGTCCTGGTGGCGGCCATGGCGCTGGTGGCGTTCATCGTCCGCGAATTGACTGTGCGCAAACCGATTGTCGACCTGCGGATTCTCTGCAACCGCAATTTCGGAATCGGGTCGCTGCTCATCGGTTTATTCGGCGCCGTGATCTACGGGGTGATCACCCTGCTGCCGCTGTTCTATCAGACCCTGATGAACTATACGGCAGGCGCGGCCGGCATTGCGGTGGCGCCCCGCGGAATCGGAGCCATCGTCGTGATGCCTATTATCGGTGTTCTGACCAGCCGCATAGACAACCGCTACCTCATTGCCGGCGGCTTCGGGATTTTCGCGCTGGTGAGCATCTGGTTCGGCGGCCTGACGCTGCAGATTTCGCAGTGGTCGCTCACCTGGCCCATCATTATCAGCGGCGCAGCTTCGGGAATGGTTTTCATACCGCTTTCCACCACCGCCATGGGGACGCTGAGCAACGAACAAATGGGCAATGCCAGCGGCATTTACAACCTGCTGCGCAATATCGGCGGCAGCATCGGGATTTCGGTGCAGAGCACCATCGTGGCGCGGCATACGCAGCTCCACCGCAGCGAACTGGCCCACAATTTCAATCTCACCAGCCCGGCCGTGCGGGACGCCGTCGGACATCTTCACGGTTTTCTGCTGCGCTCCGCCGCGCCCAACGTTGCCACGCTCCGCGCGTACGCCATGCTCAACGGCACGCTGAACCAGCAGGCCGCCATGTATTCTTACGTGGACGATTTCCGCTACCTGGCGGTGGGCTGCGCCGCCTGCGTGCCCATCGTGTTCCTGCTCAAAAAAGTGGTGGCGAAGAAGGGCGCAGTTTCGGCGGGGCATTGATAGCGCTGTGCCCGCCTGATCCCGACGCCTACTTTTTTCCGCTCACCCGCAGTAGCACGACGCCGTGCGACGGCACATCGGCGGAGTACTCGTCGCCGGTGGGCTTCACATTCTCGTGGGCCCACAGATCGCGCAGTTTCGAGATCTTCTTCAACCCCGCATCGGAGGGATGCAGCGTCATTTTGGCGGAGTTGGGTCCACGGTTGAACAGGCCGACGGCGTACTCGCCATCCTTCAGCGGGCGCGCCCAGATCTCCAGGTCGCCATCCTTGGAAACGCGCCGCGCCTGCTTGCCCAGCGGGTCCTGATCGATGGCGATGACTTCCTTGTTGGTGAGGATCTGGAGAATATTGGGCGGCACGTCGCGCAGGTCGTTGCCGGCCAGGAGCGGCGCGGCCAGCATGCTCCACAGGCTCATGTGAGTGCGGTATTCGGTGTCGGTCATGCCGCCGTTGCCGATTTCGAGCATGTCCGGATCGTTCCAGTGGCCCACGCCGGATGCATCCTGGTAAGGCTGCTGCGAATCGAAGCCGATGCGCGACATGGAATCCCAGGAATCGCGGATATCGCCCGTGGTGCGCCACGAATTGCCGCCCGACTTGGCGCCCCATTCCCACACCTTCTCGACGCCGTACTGGCAGAGGCTGAAGACGATCGGCCGGCCGGAATCCAGCAGCGCCTGCCCCATCTTCCCGTAGACGGCCGGCATGGACGATCCTTTATACACCGAGCCGGCGCTGCACCAGTCGTACTTCAGGTAGTCCACGCCCCACGCGGCGTAGGTTTTGGCGTCCTGTTCCTCGTGCTGGTAGCTGCCCAGGTAGCCGGCGCAGGTGGTGGGTCCGGGGGAAGAGTAGATGCCGAATTTGAGACCCTTGCTGTGGATGTAATCCGCGAGGGCTTTCATGTCGGGGAAGCGTTCGTTGGAGCGGATCTCGCCGTTGGGGCCGCGCGTGGGCGCTTCCCACGTATCGTCGATATTGACGTACATGAAGCCGGCATCGCGCATGCCGTTGCTCGCCATGCCGTCGGCGATTTCGCGCACCAGTTTATCGGAGACCTCAGCCCGGAATTTATTCCAACTGTTCCAGCCCATGGGCGGCGTCTTGGCCAGGCCGTTGTACTTCACGGCCTGCAGGGGGCCGAGATCGACCTTCTGCGGCATGGGCGGCGGATTCTCAGAGGAAACCCGTTTGGCCATGAGTTCGCGCGGCTGGAAACCGCGTCCCGCATTGCCGCGCGCCGCGCCCGCGCGGCCTGCAGCCTGGCCTCCGCGTCCCGCGCCCGCGGCTCCCGCGCGCCCGCCGAACGCGGGCGGGTGGATCGTCAACCCGTCCGGCGTAATCTCGCCCGTGTAGTCCTGCCGCCGCTCCACATCGTACTGCTCGGTCACGGTCACAAACGTGATGTTGTCACCGTCGATCTTGCCTTCCACGATGGGCACATAGCCGCCGCGCTGCGTGTGCATGTATCCGGTAAATGTGTCGCCGCTGGACTTCAGCCAGATATCGGTTTCCTGAGTCTGGCCGTTGCGGCCGGTCTGTGTGGCCAGCCAATGGCCGGTCAGATCGGCTGCAAAAAGCTGCGGCGCGAGCAGAGCGCCAAAAACTGCAATCGCGAATCGCTTCATCTGCGCGTGTCTCCTTGGGTCCGCCGCCTCACGGCCGCGGTTCTGATGCCGCCATTGCGCTTCTGGGCGCAACAGCCGATTGGCGCGTTACCAGACGGGTTCCCAGGCGGAACTCCAGTCCCGCGCCCGTGGGGTCATTCATCATGGCCCACAAAGCCTGAAATGCCACTTTACCAATTTCCGTGCGCGGCACAGCCACGGTGGTGAGAGCCGGCTGTGTGTATTCGGCGATCAGGATATCGTCGAATCCCACTACCGAAAGATCGTCCGGCACCCGCAAGCCGCCATCGTAGGCGCGATGCAGCACACCGATGGCGGTGAGGTCGTTGCCCGCCACGATAGCCGTGGGCTGAACGCCGGTGAGCAGTTTGGAGCAGGCGAAGTAGCCGCCCTTCACGGTGAAATCGGCATCGATCGCGCGGCTGGGGTCGATCCCCATCTGCACCGCGCTATCGAGGAACGCCTTCTTGCGCCGCTGCGCCGAATGCAGATGCGGCGGACCGCCGATGTATCCGATCCGCTGATGGCCCAGTTTCGTGAGATATTCGAGCGCCTCGGCGATGCCGTGCTCGTAATCCAGCACGATATTGCTGATGTAGCGGTCCACGCGGCCCAGGTCCAGGTAAACGGCGGCGATCTGCCGCTCTTTCAGCATGTCCATCACGGCCGGGTCGATCTGCGAAGTCAAAATCGCCACCGCCGGAACTTGCAGGCTCACCAGGCGGGTCACCGAGTTCAGCGTCCGGTGGGCGTCGTAGTTCGTGTTGAGCACCATGGCGTCGTGGTTGTGCAGCAGCGCCTGGTCCTGAAACGCCGCGGTGACTTCGGGAAAGAAGGGATTGCGGATATCGGAGATAATCAGCCCCAGCAGGGGACTCCGCCCGGTCGCCAGATTCCTGGCTGCCTGGTTTTGCGAATAGCCGAGATCCTGGATCGCCGCCAACACTCGCTGCCGCGTCTCCGGGCGGGTGCCGCGCGTTCCGTTCAGGACGTGCGACACAGTTGCGGTGGAAACCCCCGCTTTTTCGGCGACGTCTTTGATGCTTGCGCCCAAGGGCACTCCTCCCCGGCCGGCTTGATGCCGTTAAACATAATATAAACGCTTAGGTCCCGCCTGTAAACAGCCTTCGGAACGCTGGGGAGGATTGGTTAAGCGTTTACTGAACGTTCCCGCGCGGGAGGCGTAGGCGCGTGTGCCGCCTGTTCCACGCTATGGCGGCCAGCAGGAGCGCCGTGAGGAGCGGAGCGGTCCCGGGTTCGGGGGTGGGCGCCGGCGGGTCCAGGGCCAGGAACTCCTGATCGGTCGGATTCGCAAAGGTCGGCGTGTAGATCAGGAGCACCCGTGACGCGGCTGCCGTGGCTGCGATCTGCTCCGGACTCGTTCCCGTCACGGTTTCCCAGGCTGCGTTCTGCAGCGCGATGGAACCCGGTGACGACGGATTCACGGAGCCAGTCGTTTCCGGCGCCGGGTCCGGACCCGTCGGGTCGAACAGGTTCCAAAGGGCGTAGTTGTAATCCGTGATGGTTTGCGGGTTGGGGGTGCCCGTCGACATGTACTTCTGGAAGTTGGCCAACAGCACCGCCGCCTCTTCGTACAATTCCAGGGTGGTCTTCCCGCCGGTTCCCGTAAACCTGACATATTCCAGGTAGTTGTTTCCCGCGTTCAGGGTCGAGTAATCGTAGATCAGAGGCCCCGAGGGCATGTAGGTCGTGTCCGCGTAATCGTCGCAGATGAGATCCTGGTTGGGGATCCCCGCGACCGTCGCGACGGCGTAACCGTTATAGGATCCGGTTCCGCTTACATACGTCGGACTCATCAACGTGGACGGAAGTGCGGTGAATTCCACTGAGATCGGGCTGGCAAAGGCAACGCTGGCAGCCACAAGGGCCGAAATTGCGAGTTTTTGAAGCAAGATATTTTCATTGTAAGCTCGCTGTTAACCAATGTTATCACCTCTAAAGTACTAACACTACTGGAGATATCGGAAAATCCTTAGAACCTTAGTCCGGATTGCTCAGATTTTACCGAGGCTTCGTGGTTGAGGAGCCAGCGCTTGCGGTCCATCCCTCCGCCATATCCGGTCAGCTTGCCGGTAGAACCCACGACCCGGTGGCAGGGAATCACGATCGAAATCGGGTTGAGCGCATTCGCCATGCCGACCGCCCGCGCCGCTTTTGGTGCGCCAATGCGCGCCGCCAGCTCTCCGTAACCGGAGGTTCTTCCTACCGGGATGTCGAGCAGCGCATGCCAGACCTTCTGCTGGAAGGGAGTTCCGCCGGGCTCCAGCCTGGCGCCTTCGAACGCCGTGAAATCGCCTTCGAAATACCGCTCGACCCGCCTGCGGAAGCCGCGGTGCTCGCGCGGGCGCATCTCGAGGTCGGGGAACCGGCTTTGAAACCAGGCCAGCATGCGGTCGCGGTGATCGCAAAAGTAAAGCGCCCGCAGCGCGTCGTTGCGCCAGGCAAACACGATATCGCCAATGGGCGAAGGGACTTCGTCGGTATACAGTTCCGTCATAAGCTTTTCTCCATCCATAAATGCATTGCGGCATAAGCGCGCCAGGGTCTCCAGGCTTCGGCCTGCTCCGCCACGTCGCTGCCGGCGGCGCGGATGAGGCCCAGGTCTGTCGCGGGGAAGGCATCGGGGTCGCGAAAGGCCCGCATGGCGACATATTGCGCCGTCCATTCGCCGATTCCGCGCAGACGCACCAGTTCGGCGGCGGTCGCGGGCGGCGTGTCGGTGGCGAATGCCTCCGCCACTGCGCGCAGGGCATCGGCCCGGGCGCGAGGCAGACCGATGGCGGTCAAATCCTCGCTCGCGAGCGCCGCGGGTTCCGGGAACAAGAAACCATCCGCGGTCTTTTGGCCGTAGCGCTCCACCAGGCGGCCGGCGAGCGTGGTGGCGCCTTTGACTGTCACCTGCTGGCCCAGCACCGCGCGCACCGTGAGTTCGAAGGGATCCCAGGCGCCGGGAACGCGCAGGCCGCGCTGCCGCCGGATGGACCCCGCAAGCCGCGGAGACCGCGCCAGTTGCTGCTCGATTTCGGCGATGGGCGCTTCGGTATCGAACAGCGCGTGCAGGCGCGCCGCCAGCCATCCCAGGTTGCGAACATTCGCCAGGTGAAAGTGCGCCACCAGGTGATTCTCGCCCGCGGCCGGACGGACTTCTACGCTGCCCCCCGGGATTGTGCGGCGATAGAATTCCGCGTTCGCCTGCTCGACTCCGGGAATGGCGCGCGGACCGAGGAAACTCATCAGCGCGCTCCAATGGAACGGCGCGCGAAACGGCAGCGTGACGGCAAGTCCACCGCCCGCCGCCGCCTTTCCGCGCAATTCGCGCGGCGCGCGCCCGCAGGCCGAACGCATAGCGGCATTGAAGCGGCGCAGGCTGGAAAATCCGGCGGCGAAAGCGATCTCCGTTACCGGAAGATCCGTCTCCGCCAGCAGTTTTCTGGCGAACAGGCAGCGCCGCGTGCCGGCGATGGCGACGGGCGAAGCACCCAGATGTTCTTCAAAGAGCCGCCGCAAGTGCCGCGCGCCCACGCCCAGGCGCGCCGCGAACTCCTCCACCGGCCGTTCGTCGAGCGCACCTTCGCCGATCATCCTGAGAGCCCGCGAAACCGTCGCCGAAGTGCCCTGCGCCGCCGGCAGTCCGGGCGCGATTTCCGGGCGGCAGCGCAGGCAGGGACGAAAGCCGGCTTCCTGCGCCGCCGCCGCGCAGCGGAAAAAACGGCAATGCGCCGGTTTGGGAGTGCGCGCGGGGCACACCGGCCGGCAATACACTCCGGTGCTGGTGACGCCGGTGAAGAAGCGGCCGTCGAAGCGCGTGTCGCGGGTCTTCAGCGCACGATAGCAGGCGGCCGCATCGAGTTCCATGACTCCATTATGCGTCTCCTGCGCCGGCAGACTAGCCGTTTTCGGACGTGAACCCCAAACCTACGAACTGCCGATCAGCACGCCCGTCACGAACACCAGGACCCCGCCCAAACCCACCTGCAAAACGGCCGACACCGGCGGCGTATCCATGTAGCGGTTGCGAATCCACGAGATGATTCCCAGCTCGACGATGACCACGATCATGGCCGCCGTCAGCGCCGCCTGGAAGCTGGGAATGAGGAACGGCAGGGTGTGGCCGATGCCGCCCAGCGCCGTCATCAGCCCGCAGATGGCTCCGCGCACCCAGGGGTGGCCGCGGCCGGTGAGGCTGCCATCGTCGGAGAGCGCTTCGGCGAACCCCATGCTGATGCCCGCGCCCACCGATGCCGCCAGCCCCACCAGGAACGCAGCGTAGGGCTTGTGCGTGGCGAAGGCCGCCGCGAACACCGGCGCCAGCGTGGAGACCGAGCCATCCATCAGCCCGGCCAGCCCCGGCTGCACGATCTGCAAAACGAAGAGCCGCCGGTTGGCCTCTTCCTCCTGTTCCTTCGCGCCGCCGCTGAGCTGCTCGTGGCCCAGTTCCTCGGCGCGGGTTTCGTGCGTGCGCTCGGTCTGCGCCAGGTCGTCCAGCAACTGCCGGGTTCCGGGATGCGTCGAACGCTGCGCCGCGCGTTCGTAAAAGCGGCGCGTTTCGACTTCCATGGCCGAGGCCGATTTCCGCACCGTGTCCAGGTTGAGCGGCTGCGAGAGCCAGATGTTGGGCCGCTGCACGAAGCCTTTCACGTCCTGCCGCCGCACCAGCGGGATATGGTCGCCGAAACGCTGGTGAAATAAGTCGATCAAGCGCCGGCGGTGTCCGCTTTCCTCCTCGCGCATACCGTCAAAGATAGCCGCCGTGGCGGGAAAGTCCTGCCGAAGACCTTCGGCATAATCCGCATACACGCGCTCGTCTTCCTCTTCCAGGGTGATCGCCAGCGCCAGAATCTCGCGATCCGAGAGGCTTTCGAAGCTCCGCATAGTTTGACTGTAGCAACCCCCCGCCGTGTTAGCATCAAGCCAGGATGGCGCTGGCAGACCTCACCAAGCAACTGGCGCAGCAGGCGATTCTCTCCGCCACTGCGGGGAAGGAAAAAGAGAAAGGGAAGGAACCTTCCGCGCCCGCCGCCGACCCCACCGGACCCGTCATTTTCGGACAGATCGCCGCCATGCAGAAGGCGCTCAAGGAAGACGAAGAACTGCTGGTGTTTTTTGAAAGCGGCGCCGAGCGCATCCGCGTGCTGGAGATGTTTCTGGCATCGCCGCAGGTGGTTGTGCTCACCGGCCGCGACCCTCACGGCGCGCTCAGCCGGGTTGTTTCGGCGATAGACGTGTTGCAACTGATTTGCAAAACGACCAAAGTCCAGCCGGGCGGCAAGCCGCAGCGCGTGGCGCTGCTCACTCCGAAACCGAAAGATTCCAGCGGGTCATGACGCGCGTGTCGCGTTCGTAGCCCAGGGTGCTCAACGAAGCCGTGCCGAGCGCGAAAAGCCCGCCGGCTGCGGGCGGCAGCGAAAGCCAGCACGCGGTCAGAATGCGCAGAACGTGGCCATGCGCGAAGAGCGCGACGGCGCCTTCCACAGGGGCCACACGCGCCAGAACGCGTTCGGCGCGCGCCGCCACCTGCGAGATGGTTTCCCCGTCCGGGACGCCATCGCACCATAGGAACCAGTCGGGCCGCTCGCGCCGGATGTCCGGCGTGGTGCGGCCTTCGTACGCCCCGTAATCCCATTCCTTCAGGTCGCTATCCACTTGCGCCGCGCCGCCGAAACCGGCCAGCCCGCACGTCTCCAGCGCCCGCTGCATGGGGCTTGCCAGCACAAGCGCGAATTGGTGCGCCTGCATCCGCCGCCCGAGCGCCTGGGCCTGCGCGCGTCCCGCATCGGTGAGCGGAATGTCGGTGCGGCTGGTATGCGCGCCCGAAAGGCTCCACGCCGTTTCACCGTGCCGCACCAGCCAGATCTCACGCGCCATGAGGCGAAGGTACCACAGAAAAGCCGCCGTTCCGGCTTACTTCGGGTCCGGCACGTTGGGGACGGCGTAAGCCTTCTGCAAATCCTGCTGATACTGGGCGAACAGCGCCCTGATACCGTCGAATTCGTGCTTCACCGCTCCGCGGTAATCCGGGTGAGTTTCGAAATCGAAGAGCAGCGCCGCCATCGATTCGGCGTCGACTGTGAATCCATGGTGGCCAATCTCGGCCAGCGCATCGCTTTCCATCTCGTAAGTGTGATTGGCGGCCGTGGAACTCTGCGAGGTGAATCCCATTCCCGGAATAGAGCTGGATATCGTGCCGGTCTCCTCGAAGCCCTGCGGTTTGCCGGGCGTGTCCATCACGTTGGTGCCGCCGAACTTCTTCATGTACGCGAAGCCCACTTCGCCGAGCAGGGCCGTCGAGATGCCGTCGCGCGCCTGGCCGTAGTTATCGATCTTCACCTTGGTCCCGGTGGCCAGGGCCGCCGCGCGCGCCGCGTTGTCGACGAAGGCGCGCACCTGCGCCAGGTAAACGGAGTCCGGATAGCGGATGTAGAAATCGGCCTGTGTGCGGTCGGGCACCACGTTGGGCGCGGCGCCGCCTTCGGTGATGATGCCCTGTACGCGCGCTTCGGGCCGCATGGTGGCGCGCACGGCATCGATATTGTTGAACAGGTGGATGACGGCCTCGAGCGCATTGCGCCCGGCCCACGGCGTCATCTGGTGCGCCGGCGCGCCGGAAAACGTGTACTTCACGCCATCGATATTCAGGCAGCAGGTGCCGAAGCCATCAGCCGGCCGCGTGGTCACGCTGAGAGAATGGCTGCGCACGATGATGTCCATGCCGTTGAAGACTCCGGCTTTGAACATCTCGGTTTTGGCCACCGGCGGCATCATCTCTTCGCCGGGCGTTCCGAACACAATGACGCTGCCGGGCGCATGCGTGCGCTCGAGGTATTCGGCCATGGCGATGGCCGCGGCCATTCCAACCGGCCCCTGTGCGCTGTGCTGGTCGCCGTGAAACGGCCGCTCGGTGCCGCGCAGAGCATCGTATTCCAGAATCACTCCCAGGTTGGGCGCGCCGTTGTTGCCCTTGTAGCGCGCCACGAACGCGGTAGGCAGACCGGCCACCCCGATCGTCACATCGAAGCCGTGCTTCTTCAGATATTCCGTCAGGATGCCGACGCTGCGCTCTTCTTTGAAGCCGATCTCCGGATGGCGCGTGATATCGTCGGCCATGGAAAGCAGCTCGGTATCCATCAGTTGTTTGGCGCGCGCCGTCACCCGGTCGCGCTCGGCATTGGGCGCGGTCAGCCGCGCCACCCAGGTGGAGACTTCGAGAGATTTCTCGAGCCCCGCCATGTTCTGCACGACGTCGCGCGCCGCTTCCCGTTCCGTAGGCGTTTCCTGCGCGGCCAGAGTCGCGGCCGCCAGCAGCGGGATGCAAGCCAGTTTCATGTTTGCTCAGTTTATACCCAGATGCGGCGAACCACGCGCAGCAAAGCAGTCGCGGAAACGAGGAAGACGGCCAGCAGCCCGGCTGCGTACCCCATGCGCCCGTACAGGTAGTTGCCGACGGTGAAGAGCGCCGACCAGATCATGATGCAGCCGGCGAACCATCCCAGCAGGGCCTGCGGGAAATTGGCGGCCTCGCTGTCCGCGGCGGCTTCGGCGGCGGAGATGCCGGCCTTCTCCTGCACCCACCGCCAGCCGGGGCCGAACGGCCGCACCTTGCGGTAGAACTCCACCAGCGTCTCCTCGGGGGTCTGCGGTCCCACGTAGGCGGTCAGCACCCAGCAGACCGTGGTGATGGCGATCGTGATAATGAGCTCCAGGGCGGTGTGAATCTGCATGCCGGCGCGGTGCAGAATCAAAAACCCGAAGGACACCGCGAAGGACGATAGCATGGCGACGATTTCGCACCACGCCGTGATGCGCCACCAGTACCAGCGCAGCAGATAGAGCAGGCCCGTTCCGGCTCCCACTTGCAGCAGCAGGTTGAAACTGTCCTGCGCGGTGACCAGCGCGAAGACCGTGGCGGAAGAGCAGAAAAACAGAATGACGGTACATACGCGTCCCGCCGCCACGTAATGTTTTTCGCTTTTGCCCTGGTTGAGAAAGCGCTGGTAGAAATCGTGCACCAGGTACGAAGCGCCCCAGTTGAGGTGCGTCAGGATGGTCGAGGAGTTCGCGGCCACCAGGCCCCCCAGCATCAGCCCCATCCAACCGACCGGCAGGAAACGCAGCATCGCCGGGAATGCGATATCGTGGCCCAGCAGCGAGGGATCGAGGTTGGGAAAGGCCTTCTGAATATCGCCCAGCGTGGGGTAAATGATGAGCGAAGCGAGGCCGGTAACGATCCAGGGCCACGGCCGCAGCACGTAGTGCGCGACGTTGAAAAACAGCGTGCCGCCGAGAGAATCCTTTTCCGATTTCGACGCCAGCATGCGCTGCGCGATGTAGCTGCCGCCGCCCGGTTCCGCGCCGGGATACCAGACCGCCCACCACTGCACGGCGATCGGCATGATGAAGACGGCCACCGCGAGGTCCCAGTTGTCGCGAAAATTGGGCATCATGCTGAGATAATTCACGCCGCCCGGCCCGTGAACGTGGGAGAGCTTCTGGACCAGCCCGTGCATGCCGCCCACCTGCGGCAGTTGCACCGCGAAGTAGGCGGCGGCGATCACGGCCGACATTTTGATGAAGAACTGGATCATGTCGATCACCAGCACGCCCCACAGGCCGGAATGCGCCGCGAAGACCACGTTCAGCACGCCCACCGCCAGCAGCGTTTGCCAGCGGTCAAACCCGAACAGGATGGCCGCGATTTTGCAGGCCGCCAGGTTGACCGTCGCCATGATGATGCAGTTGAAGAAAAAGCCCAGGTAGATCGCGCGAAAACCGCGCACCACCTTGGCCGCGGCGCCCGAATAGCGCAGCTCGTAAAACTCCAGGTCCGTGAGCACGCCGGAGCGCCGCCACAACCGGGCGTAAAAGAACACCGTAGCCACTCCGGTGAGCGTGAACGCCCACCATTGCCAGTTGCCGGCCACACCCTGCGTGCGCACGATGTTCGCCACCAGGTTCGGCGTATCGCTCGAAAAAGTGGTCGCCACCATCGAGAGGCCCGCCAGCCACCAGGGCACGGAGCGGCCGGATGCGAAGAACTCGGCCGTATTCTTTCCCGACCGTTTGCCGAAGAACAGCGCCGGAATAAAGCAAATGGCCACCGATACCAGGGCGATGATCCAATCCAGGGTATGAAGATGCATGGAAAGAACGAGTTTACGTCATATCGCGGGAAAGCGCGCCCGGACCGGGTTCGGCATCGATGAGGTGCCGCTCTGCGGAGAACCCGGCGCGGCCGCGGTAGAAGCGCTCGACGAGCCCGCGGCGCACCGCCGGCCGGTCCTCGCGCCGGCAGAAGACCACGGCGCATCCGCCGAAGCCCGCACCGGTGAGGCGCGCCCCAAGGGCGCCGGCTTGCATCGCGGCTTCCACCAGCGCATCCAGCGGCGGAGAACTCACGCGCAGCCGGTCGCGCAGGCTGGCGTGCGATGCCACGAGCAGGCGGCCGAACTCAGCGGCGTCGCCGTGCCGCATCGCCTCCACGGCGGCGCTCACGCGCGCGGCTTCTGTGGTGACATGGAGGAACGCGTCGCGCTCCCGCTCGTCCGCCAGAGCTTCCGCCATTGCGGGCCGCGCCTCGCGATAGGAGCCGATTCCAAGCCGCTCGAGCGCCGCGGTTCCCGCCGCCCGCCGGGCGTTGTACTCGCCGCGCGCCGCGCCGGATTTTTCCGCCGTTTGCAGGCTGTGCGCGGCGAGGAAAGCCCATTCGGCGGGAAGCGGAATCGGGGTCACCGAAAGCGGCACGAACCCGATGAGCGAAGCGCAGCCCGCGCGCGATGCCAGCGACGCCGCGTGATCCATGCCTCCGCCGCGCGTGCCTACGAACTGCTCGCCATCCGGCAGCACGCGCATCAACTCCTCGAAGTTGCATTCGCGGCCGTTGGCGCGCAAGAGCGCCAGGGTGAACGCAACCAGCAGGGCGGACGACGACGACAGACCCGCGGCAGGCGGAATATCCGATTCGATCTCGGCATCGATTCCGTTCGCCCCCGGCGCGATGCCATCCACCACCCGCGCCGCCGCGCGCAGATAGTTTTCCCAATCGCCCGCACCCGCCGGCTCCAGCTTCTCGCGCCATTCGAAAGCGCGCTCGCCGAACCCGATGCTGCGCGCGCGGATGCGCCGGTCGCGGCGCGCCTCGAAACGCACCTGTACCGAGCGGCGCAGCGCCATAGGCAATACGGCCAGGCCGTGGTAATCGATATGTTCGCCGATGAGATTGACGCGCCCCGGCGCCCACACTGTGCCCATTCGCAATTTCACGATAGCAGGAGGAGGGAAAATTCGTAGCGCCGGCGTTCATCGCCGCCGGTATTGAACTATTTACCCAGCAGCGTGAGGAACATCTGTTCGACTCGCTCCCGGTTCGCGTCGAGCGCGACATCGACGGGTGTGCCGCCAGGATCTTCGACCGTGCGTCCCTGCGAGGCGCCCGTCGTGATGACGAGGATTTTCAGCCGTTCTGTCTTGACGACGCCGGGGTCCAGTAGCGTCGCGGCGGTCAACGTGTCCCAGAAGTAATATTGCTCGTTTCCCATCAGATCCACAACCAGCCGCCACGATTGGGCTGCGAGCTGGGAAGCCGCCGACGGCTGACTGGCGAGGCGGTCGAGGAACGCTCGCGTCAACGGCGTCCGGTTCGTCGCATCGAGCGCGACGAGTGTGATCGGGATTCCCGACCGAATCACCTCGCTAGCGGCCAGGGGCTGGTTGAAGAAGTTCCATTCCGCCGAACCGTCGTAGCCCTTCTGTTCCACATTGCCTCCCACCCGGACGGCTCCTCCCATCACAAAAATGCGGCCGATGTGTTTCTTGATGGAAGGGTCGAGGCGCAGCGCGTCCGCAACGTTCGTCAGCGGTCCAGTCTCCAGAATCGTGTATTCCCCGCCACTGGATAATGTTCTCGCCAGGAAGTGCGACGCATCGGCAGAGACGACCGGACTCGACTTCGCGGAAACAGATGCCAACTGCGGTACGCGAAGAACGCGGGCGGCATCGCGGCGCCATTGTGCCGGGAAAGGGTTCGTGCCTTCGGAATGGCCTTGTGCGACGGGAATGCCTCGCGCTCCCAGACGCTCCAGGAAGAGCTGCGTCGCTCGCGTAGCGGGTTCCAGGTAGGAATTCCCCGGACAGATCGCAACCCCGCGGACGCGAACGCCGGGAGATCTGAGCAGCAGGGAGATCGCAATCAGGTCGTCCACGTCGCCGTCGTGGTCAATGATCACATCGCCGGCGCTGACAAGCCGCACGGACGTGGCGACGAGAAGCAAAACGGCCATTCGTCGAAACATAGCGGTAGTATAGCCGCGGCACTCCGCTCCGCCAACAGATTTGTCGGAATGAAGGCTCGTAGTGTCCTCTCATCCACCGGCAACGCGGCACTCGTCTTCGTCTGCTTGCATGCCCTACCATACCAATATGAGAAATGTCTGCCTTCTCTGCTTCGCCGCGGTGCTGGCCGCCGCGGCGCAACTTCCTTCTCCCGCGCTGCTGGTTCTGAACAAAGAAGGCTCCCTGGCCATCGTCAATCCCGCGACGGGCCAGGTGACCGGACGCATACGCACCGGCGAGAGCCCGCACGAAGTCGCGGCCTCCGACGACGGCAAACTCGCCTTCGTCAGCAACTACGGTGACGCCAACGCGCCGGGCCGCACCATTTCCGTCATCGATCTCGCCGCGCAGAAGGAGATCCACCGGCTCGATCTCGGCGTGCTGCGGCGGCCGCACGGGCTCTATTATTCCGGGGGCAAACTCTACTTCACCTGCGAAACAAACAAAGTGATCGGCCGCTACGACCCGGCCACCAACCAGGTCGACTGGCTGCTCGGAACGGGCGAGAACACCACCCACATGATCATGGTCAGCCGCGACCAGAGCCGCATCTACACCGCCAATATCGGCTCCAACACCATCAGCATCATCGACCGCACCGGCCAGATGGATTGGAACCAGACGCTGGTGGATGTCGGCAAAGGGCCCGAGGGCTTCGATATCACGCCGGATGGAAAAGAGCTGTGGGCGGCCGGCTCGCGCGACGGCAGCGTTTCGGTGGTTGATCTGTTCACGAGGAGCCTGAAGGTGACATTCCACGTGCAGACCAAGCGCAGCAACCGTCTGAAATTCACGCCGGATGGCCGCCTGGCGCTGATCAGCGATCTCGATGCCGGCCAGCTTCTGGTTCTCGAACGGGAAACCCGCAAGGAGCTGAAGCGCATGCCGCTCGGCCGCCAGCCCGCCGGTATTCTCATCCAGCCGGATAGCGCCCGCGCCTATGTCGCGGTCACCGGGGACAACAATGTCGCGGTGATCGATCTCGGCACCCTGGAACTGGCGGCGCGTTTCCGCACAGGCAACGGCCCGGACGGAATGGCCTGGGTGAAATAGCCGCGGCTCAATCCCCGCTGGCGTCGCCCGTGCCCGGCTGCACCCACCAGCCGGCCTCGCTAAGGAACCCTTTGACCTGCGTCCAGTGGGTGCGAATTACGGAAAGCGCCAGCATCAGCAGTATCACCGCGATGGCCGCCACGACGGTCTGCAAAACCGTCAGGTTGTTCTTCCAGAAGCCCAGCCAGCGGCCGTAGACCAGCTCGATGTGTACCCAGTAAACCAGCAGGCTGGTGGTGCCGAACTGGCGTACCCAGCTCCAGCCGTCGCGCGCGCCGTAGCGCGTCCACAGAAACGCGAATGCCATCATCAACAGAACCACTCCGACCTTAGTGAGCACCTGCGCCGGGCTGTTGAGCCAGAACTCGGACTTCGCATAGATGGTGTACGGCACCGACGCCATATACTGGCAGGCGAGAATGGCCGCGCCGCCCGCCAGCGCGGCCCACTGCATGGCGCGCTCGATCTGTTCGTGCGGGATGACGCGAATCGCGCTGCCCGCGCTCATTCCGAAAGCCAGATAAGCGCCCCACGGGAAGAATCCGAAGAAGCGGTAGTCGGGGACGATGTAGTTGCGCACGAACCATGGCAGGCCCTGCAGGTTCATCTGCGTGACCAGCGGAGAGGCCATGGCGATTCCCACGCCCAGCACGGCGCACAGGCGCACGCGCTCCACGGTGCGGAAGAGCGCCATCACGGAAAGCACGGCGATGGCGAATCCCATGCAGTTGAGAATGTCTACCCGGAAGAGATCGTGCCAGTCCGCCGGAAAGCCGAAAATGAAAAGCTGAATGCGAAATGCGAACGCCAGAAAAAACAGATATCCCGAACGGTTGAAAGCCGCCCACAGCCGCTGCCGCGGCATGAGGCCCTTGCGCTCCGTGCTGTCCATGAGAAACGCCAGCGTTACGCCGGTAAGAAAGAGAAAGATGGCAGGCGGCATTCCGCCGCAGAACTGCGAAAGCGTATACGCGCCGCCCGGACGCAATTCGGGCTTCAAAAATGAATCGAACGCGTGCCCCTGGAGCATAATGAGCGCTCCCAGGCCGCGCAGCCAATCGAGATACTGCAGCCTGTAAGCGCTGGTTTTGGTCTTTGTTGCCACTGCTGTTCCCGTACCTTTACTTCTGATTCTTCGAACACCTACTTGAGCGGCTTCTCCCGCCGCGCATTTTTGGGGGCGTCCAGTTTGACTGCCGATTCCGGAATCTCCTGCAGCTTCATGTTGGTGAGCGTCACCAACTGGTAATCCTGCCCGCCCTTCATATAAAACTTCTGTTGCACCGCGATTCCCGTCGCATCGGCAACCCAGAGATCGATCCGCTGCACCTGCTGTTTCATCTCCTCGCTCTTCGGAAGGAGTTGAATGCGCACGGTCTTTTCGTTGCCGACGTTTTCCGGTCCACCGTAGCTCACGGTATAGCCGCTCTGCAGATCCTGCGACGTGCTGCCGAACCCCAGCAGCAGAAACTGATCCACCATGGTCTTGTTCTCTTTGCCGAACAGCACCGGCTGAATGGTATTGGTTTTCGGGTAGTAAATCTCGGCCTTGCCGCCGTCTACCACGACGCGCTTCTGATTCGGCGGGTCGATATCGATGCGCATCTGCAGTTCGCGCGGCTTGACGCGCCGCACCACGATCTTGCCGGTTTCGATATCGGACTCATCGGGGAGAATGTGATGGAACGTGACGCGCTTCATATCCGCGGTGAAGCCGCGGAATGTGGACGCGGTCTTATCGAGCCTGGCGAAGACGGCCTGCAGCGGGTCCTGCGCCGCCGGCAGCAGGCCGCCGGCGAACCAGACACAGACCACAGCCGGCACGTATGGCAAAAGACGCATCAATCTCACTCCTCGAACGGCGACAACTGGAACCGGGATGCGCATGAAAGACTCGGGCCGGCGCTGTCAGCGCCTCGCAAACGCCATGTAGCCTTGCAGTTCACCTTCCGAATCCAGAATCGGCTCGATCCGGGTCACGGTCAGGTGTTCGGCCCCCGGAGTCTTCTGGATCTCGTGCGTGAGTTTTGCCACACGCTGGTTTTCTGGAGTATCTTCCAGGGTTTGTGGATCCACGAAGAAAACGGAAGTGCCACGATCGGAAGGCAGGGCCACAATGTTGCTGACCCTGGGGATGCGAGGCTGGTCACGGAACCAATCGCGCGGGGTCAGAAAAATAAATGCCAGTATGATTCCGACCATCACGTCGTATTGCCAGCTCGCGCGCGGGAAATCCCACAGAATGAAGCGCTTCAACATCTACAGGCACCATTCTAACATTGCGCGCGCCCCCTACCAGCCGCGTGGGAAGACCAGCTTCAGCCCGTGCTGGCGGTCGGTTAGCTCGAACCCGTTCAGGTCCAGAAGCGAATCCTGCAGCGTCTGCTGCCAGGAGGGCTGCGCCGGCGGGGGCTGCGGATTCGGCGGATCGCGCATGGGCAGCGGAGACACAGGCGCATCCTGGTCGCCGGATGTAGTCGAGGGAAGCCGGGGCTTGAGAATCGCCCGGTTCTGCGCGGGCACCGGTGGCTCGATCGCTCCGGGGCTCGGCAGCTCCAGGCGAAGGTCCACGGCTTGCGTGCTGTGCGCCGGAAGATCCACCGGCAACCGCACATTGGCGAAGCCGACCACCGGGCGGTCGTTGGGCTGAATGGCGCGGATTTCGGTTTCGCCCGGCAGGAACCGGGCGGTTCTTCCTGTAGTGTTTTCCACCGAATAACGGAATACCAGGCCGCCGGCTTCGTAGCGCAGCGATTCGAAGTGCACTTTCAGCGTCTGATCGTTCCAGGGCAGGGGCCGGAGGGCGTGCCAAACCAGGAATGCGGGCGGCGCGAGCACGACCGCATATCCCAACGCCAGAGCCCCTCCAATGAGCCAGGTCCGCCCAGCCATTGTTCTATTCTAACGTTACAGAACCACCGCCGGATGGTACAAGTTCGGCAGCACCGCTTCCCCGATGGCCACCAGTTCACCCTGCCGTGTGACGGCTCTCACGTAACGCGAGGCCGCCTCCGAGCGGAAGGGCGAAGCCGGAAAATTGCGGCCGTTGCGAATCTGGAGCGCCGTCAGATCGTCCACAAAGACGCTCGGGAATCCAGGCAGGAGACTGCCCATAGGCACCAGGGCGTCGGGCAGCCGTTCTTCCGCGGCCAGAGATTCCAATTGTTCCAGAGTGCGTGCCTGGGCGATTTCGAATTCGCCGCTGGCGAGGCGCCGGAGCTCCTCCAGGTGCGCGCCGCAGCCCAGAGCGCGCCCAAGATCGTGCGCGATCGAACGCATGTAGGTGCCGCCCGAGCAGTGTACGCGCAGACGCGCCGCCGAGTCATGCAATTCGACGATTTGGAGTTCGTAGACGTGCACCTCGACCGGTTCCAGTTCCACCGCAACGTTCTTGCGCGCCAGCTCATACGCCCGCTTGCCGGCCACCTTTTTTGCAGAAACCGGCGGCGGAGTCTGCAGAAACCGGCCGCGAAACGGCTCCAGGGCGGCTTCCAGAGCGGCGCGATCGACCGCCGCTTCGACGGGCTGGCTGGCAGGCTCGCCCGCGCGGTCATAGGTGGTGGTCGAGTAGCCGAAGCGCACCACGCCATCGTAGATTTTGTCGCTGCGCGTATAGAACTGCGCCAGGCGCGTGGCGCGGCCCATTACCAGCGGCAGCACGCCCGTAGCGAGAGGATCGAGCGTTCCCAGATGGCCGATTCGCTTGGTCCCGGCGATGCGGCGCATCCGGTTCACTACGTCGTGGCTCGTCCAGTCGCGTGATTTATCGACTACGATGACTCCGTCCAATGAACTTTGCATTCACCCTCGTTGAGGCGATTTTCTCCGCGCCAGGCACACGTAACCCAAGGTGAAATTCCGGTCGCGGTCGAGAAAATCCAGCGCCGGCAACAGCAGCGCGGGAGGCGCCAGCAGGATCGCGGCCGGCACAAAGAACAGCCAGCGAAGGCCTCCCGTGAAGAATTGTAATCCGTTCAGCAGGCGCCGCGCGAGCAGACGGAAATAGCCGCCGGCGGGGCGCATCTCGCAGACCGCGAAGCCGCTCTGTTCCAGCAGGTACGCCAGCCCGTGGCGCGTAAAGCGGAAATAATCGTGCGGCGCCTGGTGCACTTCCCACTCATGCGGCGCGGCGACGAGCAGCAATCCTTCCGGCGCCAGCGTGCGCGCGATCTCCGCCAGGGCGCGCCCGGGCTCCCGCAGATGCTCGATCGTCACTACCAGCAGCGCTCCGTCGAAAACCGCGTCGCCAAAGGGAAGCGCGGCGAGATCCGCAACGGCATCCAGGCCGCTGTAATCCCACTTTGCGTCGCCCACCGCGAGGTCCACTCCGCAGTAGCGCTGCCGCGTAAACCAGCGCCGGTACTGCCCTTCGCCCGCACCCGCATCCAGCACCCGCGCACCCGCGGGCAGCTCGCGCGCCAGCCGCTCGATGGCCTCTTCGATTTCGACCTCGAAATGCAGCACGTGGCGGCGCAGCGGCCGCGGCAGCCCGTATGCCAGCCGCGTATACTTCATGGGCGCCGCGCCTCGATCATCACGGTGGAACCGGCGCCGCAGGCCGCCTCCAGCGCCGCCGGCGGCACGGCAGCCATGACCATCGCGAAGTAGACCAGGTCTTTCAGGAGCCGCGCGCCGGCGCTTTCCGGAATGCGGCGCACACGGCGCGCCATGGGGTCGAGCGACGGAGCGAGGCTGCTCGCAAGGCCGGCCGGATTGTCGCGCAGAGAGAAATATTTTCGCCGCACCACTTCAAAGCCGCACGCCTGCAGCAATTTTTCCACGTCGCGATCGCGGAAATCGAAGAGGTGCCGTGGAATGTCCACGCCATTCCAGGAGCGGCCCAGCAGGCGGAACTGCCACGACGAGGCGTTGGGCACCTGTACCACCAGCCGGCCGTCGGGCATCAGCAGCTCAAGCGCCGTCCGCAGATAGGCGCGCGGGTCATAGAGGTGCTCGAGCACGTGGAACATTGTCAAAGCGGCCACACTGGCGGCGGGAAACGGAGCCTCTTCCAGCCGCGCGCAGACCGCGGGAGCCTGCTGTCGCCGCCAGGCCATGGCCGCCGCGTCGCGCGAAATATCCAGCCCCAGCACGGGAAAGCCGCGCTGCCGCATCATGCCCAGAAACAGGCCGCCGCCGCAGCCGACATCCAGCAGCGGCCCGCGCGCCCGCGTAGCGCGCAGCGCGCCTTCCACGAATCGCACGTGATCGCGCAACACGAGCCGGCGGTATGCCTCTTCCAGCCAGCCTGCCGCGCTTTGGCCCGGTTCGAACCAGTAGTTCGCGGGATAGTAGCCCGGCAACTCGTCGGGCGGAGGCGGCGGGTCCAGCCGCAGCAGCCCGCACTGGCCGCAGCGCACCACCGAAAACTCCCGCGCGGTGGTATGGTACAACCGGTCGGAACCGCGAAAGAGCGCCGTGCCGCGCTCCGATCCGCACAGCATGCATGCGCTCATGGATGCCTTCACGCCACCTCCCGCAGCGGCAGGCGATGCGTCAGAATCAGCCGCCGCACCTCCGCGGGATTCAGCCGGCGGATCGCCCGAATGCCGCGGCGCTTCTGCAGCATGCGGGCCGCCAGCCGCAGCGCGCCCAAATCGCCGAGAAGCAGCCCCGCGGCGATGGCCGCCTTCCCGCGCAGGCCGCGAAACGCCGCCGTATCGCCCGCGTGCTTCCGCGCCAGCACCACGCCGGCGGCGATGCGCACCGCGTAGTACAGCGGATTCAGCAGCAGCAGGCTCCACGGAAAGAGCTTCAGCGCCAGCAGCACGCGGTTGCGCTCGATGAGCGCGAGGCGCCGCACCGAACCCTGCCCCAGCGTTGCGCCGCGATGGTGACGCACCACCGCGTCCGGCGCATACAGGCACTTCCATCCGGCGATGCGCGCGCGCAGGCCGAGCTCCGCATCGTCGCCGTAGGCGAAGAAATCTTCGTCGAAACCGCCGATCCGTTCCAGCATGTCCTTGCGGTACATGGCCGCGCAGCCATCCGGCCAGAGCACCTCTTCGGCGCGATCGAACTGGGCCTGGTCCTGTGCGCCGGAGCCCCGGCCGCGATTCTGCCCGTCGGGAAAGATCAGGTGCCCGGCTTTGTCGATCCGGCGCGGGTCTTCCCAAACCAGGATTTTGCTCGCCGCCATTCCGACTTCCGGCGCAAAGGAGCAGGCCCGGTGCAGCGCCTCGAGCCAGCCGGGTTCAGCTTCGGCATCGTTGTTGAGGAGCGCGATGAACTCGCCGCGCGCCGCGGCGATTCCCTGGTTGTTGGCGGCGCAGAATCCACGGTTCTCGCGGTTGCGAATCACGCGCGCGCCGAACTCGCGTTCCGCCATCTCCGCCGACCCATCGGTCGAGCCGTTGTCCACCACAATGGTTTCGAAACTCACAGTACTCTGCCGCGCCAGCGAGCACAGGCATGCGCGCAACAGATCCCTGCGGTTCCAATTGACAATCACTACGGAGATCAACGCCTATGCTAGCAGGCTGGCGTGCCGGAATGGACCTTCGCCGCAGATGCTCGCGGGATTTCCTGTTTTCGCCGGTATTTCCTGTTGTACTATGAATTTAGGGGCTCAGGGAAGGCCATCGCTATGACCTCGGTTGGCGAGACTTTGCGCCGCGAACGCTTGCGGCACAATCTCGATCTGGACGCCGTCTCCCGCGAACTGAAGATCTCCGCGCGCATGCTCGAAGCCATCGAAGCGGAAAAATTCGAGAAGTTGCCCGGCAGCGTCTTCGCGAAAAGTTTTGTCCGCCAGTACGCCCGCATGCTGGGGCTGGATGAAGAAGAATTGGCCGGAGAAGTGCAGCGCGCGCTCGGGCCGCCGCCTTCGGAACTGCCGCGCTTCGCCGAGGCCGCCAAACCCCAGGTGGAGCATTTCGCCGTGCCGCGGCTGCAGCAGTGGGAGGCCGTGAGCGACGAGCCGCGGTTCTCCTGGTCGTCTCCGTTGCCGGCGCTGGCGCTGTTCGTGGCGGTGATCATGGGCTGCTCGGGAATCTATGCGTGGTGGCAGCACACGCGTCATCCCGCGGCGGCGCAGAGCGCCGCGGTACCGGCGCAGCGCCCGCAAACCCCGCCGCTACCGGCGGCCCAGCCGCCGGCCGTGCAGCCTGTTTCGGCTCCGGCGCAGGCGCCTGTGGAAACCGCGGCCCAGCCGCCTTCGCAGACAGACTCCGCTTCCCGGCAGTCCACCGCGGGAACCCTGGGCGCACCCGGCGCGGCGAACTCTACCGCGGCCCGCGTGGAACCGGCCGCGGCCATCGCTGCGCAGCCCGCCGCCGCGCAACCAGGCGCGCCTGCGCCCCAGGCATCGCTGCCCTCGAACCCCCATGCTGCCGTGAAAGTGGAACTGACTGCATCGGAGCCGGTTTGGGTGCTGGCCAGATCCGATGGCAAATACCTGTTTTCCGGAACTCTGGACGCCAACCAGAGCCGCACCGTGGAGGCCAACAGCAGCGTGCTGCTGCGTCTCGGAAACGCGGGCGGCGTCACCATTCTGCTCAACGGCAAACCCATTGGCGCGGTTGGCCCCAAGGGCCAGGTGCGCACCGTGGAACTGACTCCTGGCGGTTTCCAGGTGACGGCGCCGAAGATCACTCCGCCGAGCGACCCGTTGATCAACCGTCCGTAAATTGGTCGAGAGCGCGAAAAGCGGTTTCCGGCCGTTAGCTTACTTCCGGCGGTTTCAGCACCGTGGCGGTATTCAAATCGCCGGGACCGCGCGCTCCACGCTGGCGCATCAGAGCTTTTTGCCGCTTGCGCTCCAGGTGCAACAGTTCGCGGCGGCGGCGCACCTTGACCCGCTGATCGACCTTGTGCCAGAACTTGCGGAAATAACTCACCGCGGACGCCAGCGCGAAGAAGATCACCACCCAGGTCATCACAAGGCCGGGAGTGTGGAGCGCCGGATGGCGCACGCTCACCAGCAGACAGGAAATGGCGGCTACCTGCGATGCCATCTTGGTCTTTCCCAGATCGCTCGCTTTGATGGTGTAGCCTTCGGCGGCAGCGATGCTGCGCAACCCGGAAACGGCAAACTCGCGGCCGATGATCAGAATCGCCATCCAACCCGGCAGCACCCGCACCTGCACCAGCGAAATGAGAGCCGCTGAAACCAGCAGTTTGTCGGCAATCGGGTCCAGCAGCGTGCCGATGGTGGTGACCTGGCGCCAGCGGCGGGCCAGGTAGCCATCCAGCAGATCGGTCATCGCGGCCGAAAGGAAGATCGCCAGCGCCAGCCACTCGTTGGTAATTCGCATCGTGCCGAGCGTCACACCGACGCTCTCCTGCACCAGCGCCGCCACCAGCAGCGGCACAAAAAAGATGCGGAGAATCGTCAGCGAATTCGGCAGATTCATCGGCCTACCCTAACTATAAGGCGAGCTGGCTCTTTCTGGCTAGTTGGCGGATGGAAATACGACGGCTGGTTCGGGGCGCTTATACTGAAATTTCGCCCATGTCTTTCTCCCGCCGCCATTTCCTGTTCGGCAGCCTGGCGCTTCCCGCGCTGGCCGCCAAGAAAACCGGGCCGGAACGGCCCAACGTGGTACTGATTTTTGCGGATCAACTGCCCGCCTGGACCGTCGGCTGCTACGGCAACAAGGAGATCCACACCCCCAACATCGATAAACTGGCGCAGACCGGCACGCGTTTCCACAACCACTTTGCGGCCACTCCGCAGGCGGTTATCAGCCGCGCCACGATCCGGACGGGACGGACGCCCATGCAGATCGGGCCGGCCGGTACTCCGCCGGCCGCCGACGCCACGCTGGAGAAGATCCTGGGCGCAGGCGGTTACCAGTGCCACACCACCGACCGGATGCCCGGTGAGCAGGTTGCGGCGGACGCCGGCAAGTTTCTCGATGCCCAGGCCGCCGGCAAACCGTTCCTCCTGACCGTGGGCTTTTCCGACCTGACGCCTCCCTACGACGGTACGCCGCAGAAGTTCGTCGATCTCTATACCCCCGCGACCTTCGTCAATTATTCGGCAGTTCCGGCCGCAGCCAACGCGCGAGCCGGGAAAGAAATGTTGAGCGATGTGGATGTCAACCTGCGGAAAGTCGCCGCGACCATTTCCTGCATCGACGGCTACGTTGGCGGGATTGTTACGAAACTGTATCAGAAGCAGTTGATGGACAACACCCTGGTGCTGTTCACGTCACCCTGCGGTTCGCTTTTCGGACGCCACGGCCTGTGGGATTCGGGCGATGCCTCAGACCCGGTGAACATGTACGACGAAACCATCCAGGTGCCGATGATCTGGACGTGGCCGCACCGCTTTCCGCCCATGGGCAAGCAGATCGAGATGGTGAGCACGTATGACCTGCTCCCCACCGTGTGCGACCTGCTTTCCCTGGAGACCCCCGATCGTCTCTGCGGGCGCAGCTATCTGCTGCTCGGCGAAGGCAAGAAGCTTCCCAAAAAGCATCCCTGGCGAACCACTGTCTGCGGCCATTATCAGAACACCGATATGGCGCGCGAAGAACGTTACAAAGTAGTGCTTCGGAACGATGGCAAAGGTCCCAACGAGCTGTACGACCTTTCCACCGATCCGGGTGAAAAAACCAACCAGTATGACAACGATCAGTATGCCGATGTCCGGACGCGGCTACAGACCGAAATCACGCGCTGGAAACAGAACTTCTCTTCCTAGCACTGCCGGACGATTTCTGATTTTCGATTGTGAATTGCTGATTCTGACCAGCCCGGGAGCCTTCATCGCGAAAGGACAGACAGCGGAGACGCGAACGAGCCCCGCATGCCGGGCCGGGCGAGTTTACTTCTTGTAGCCGTCGAGAGAATGATTGTGCTCGGCATAGTATTTGCCGGCATCGGTCAGGTTCTTCGGCATCGCGTCTTTCGCTTCGATTTTGGCGTGGCAGAACGTGCAGCTCTTGCCTTCTTTCTTGGCGTACTCGGGCTTGCCGTAGCTCGCCGTCGAAACAATCAAAGTAAAGCCCATCAGAATGGCTGCGGGAAGAACCAGCTTTAACATGCGCATTGAACTCGTCTCCTAAACTGGCCTCAGAAAACTACCCTGAGGTCTGAATATCCTGAAACCATTATAAAGGCATTGTAGAGGATTACAACAACAATTTAATGAATCAGGAGGTAAATCTCCGCTTTTAGGGGGAAATCGCGCTCTCCGCCTTCATCTAGAGGTTGGGATTGGGTTCCAGGCTGCGCCAAAGATACCAGCTCGCTACCGAGCAGTACGGGCGCCAGCGTCCGGCCATGACCTCGATTTCCGTCGGCTTCGGCAGTTCCGCCAGATTGTAAGCCTTGCGGATGGCGTTGCGGATTCCGAGATCGCCCACCGGCATCACGTCCGGGCGCCGCAGGGCGAACATGAGGAACATATGGACGGTCCATATGCCGACCCCCTTGACCTGGGTCAGGCGCTCGATGATTTCGGAGTCGGTCAGATGCGCGAGTTCTTCGAACACCACCACACCGTCTCGAGTATGGCGCGCGAGATCGCGGATGTAGGCGGTTTTTTGCGCGGAAAGACCCAGCGCCCGCATGCGCGCCGGACGGAGTTTCAAAATGGCAGCCGGGGTCAGTATGCCACCGGCCGCGGCCTCCAGGCGGCCGAAAATGACGCTTGCCACGCGCCCGCTCAACTGCTGATTCACAATGGAGCGCACAAGGGTTTCAAAACCGGGTTCGCGAAATTGGATACGATATTCTCCGACCCTGTCGATGATCCCGGAAAGTACCGGGTCGGACCGTTTAAGGTGCAGAATGGCTTCTTTCATCTTGAAACACGCGCGCCTCGGGCCGCGTCACCCCTATTGTACCGGGATGCGAATACTGTTCAGCCTTGCCTTTGCGGCCACTCTGCTGGCGCAAAACCCGCCGCAACAGCCGGCGGAAGATCTTCCTTCGATCAAAGTAGACGTCAACGTCGTCAACATTCTGGCGTCGGTGCGCGATAAGAAGGGGACTCTGATTCCCAATCTGGAGAAGAAGGATTTCACCGTCCTCGAAGATGGCAAGCCCCAGGAAATCAAGTACTTCACGCGGGAAACGGACCTGCCGCTGACGATTGGACTGCTGGTTGACGTGAGCCGCAGCCAGGAAAACCTGATCGGTATCGAGCAGAACGCCGCCTCCCAGTTCCTGGCGCAGGTGCTGCGGAAGAAAGACGAAGCCTTTCTGATCAGCTTCGGCGAGGAATCGGAATTGTTGCAGGACTACACCAATTCGCCGCGCCTGCTCGAAGACGGGCTGCGGCAATTGCGCGTCAGCGGGGGCGTGGGCGGATTCGGGCCCGGTCCCGTACCCACCGTGGGGCAGCCGCGCGGCACCGTGCTCTATGACGCCGTCTACCTGGCGTCACACGAGAAGCTGCGCAGCGAGGTGGGCCGTAAGGTCATTGTCGTCATCACCGATGGCGTGGACGAGGGCAGCAAGCTGAATATCAAGGACGCCGTCGAAGCCGCGCAGAAGGCCGATGCCGTGATCTACAGCATCGATTATTCGGATCCGCGCTTCTACGGCCCCTTCGGCGGCTTTGGGGGCGGCGGCGAATCGGCGCTGCGCGAGATGAGCGATGAGACCGGCGGCCATGTTTACAAAGTGGACCGCCGCCACACGCTCGACGACGTTTTCAAAGAGCTGCAGGAAGAGATGCGCAGCCAATACTCCATCGGCTACACACCCATCAACGATGCCAAGGACGGCACTTACCGCAGGCTGGACATCAAGCTTTCCAACAAAGAGTACAAAGCCCAGGCGCGCAAAGGCTACTACGCCATCAAGAACACGGCTCAGTAGCAGAGAGCGTGCACCACTCGTCTTCTTTAATCTCTCTTCCGCGCCGCGAAGTACGCTTCGACGGCCTCGCGCAGCGGCGGCATGGGCTTCACGCCGACCCGTTCCATCTTGGCGTTCGAGAGAGCGGAGTACCCTGGCCGCCGCGCCGCGGTACGATATTCGCGCTCGTTAGTGGCCAGCAACACCGGGTTCAGGCCGGCAACGTCAAAGATCGTGCGCGCAAATTGAAACCATGAGATCGGCGTGCCTCCGCCCACATGAAACAGGCCCCTCTCGCCGTGTTCGACGAGATCGACCGTGCGCGCCGCCAGCAGGGGCGCGAAGGTGGGGGATGCCACATGGTCTTCCACCACGCGGATGGGATTCGGCGAAGCCGCCAGACGAAGCATCACCTCGACAAAATTTCCTCGTGCCGTTTGCAGCGCTCCCGGGCCGAATACCCCCGACGTCCGCACCACCAGCACATTATCCAGATAGGCCTGCGCATAGAGTTCCCCGGCCAGCTTGGACACGGCATACGCCCCCAGCGGGTGCGGCGCATCGTCTTCGGCGTACGGATGCCGCGCGGTGCCGTCGAACACGTAATCCGTCGAAAAATGGATCAGCCGCGCATCCACCTGCCGGCAGCCCACCGCCAGGTTGCGCACCGCCAGCGCATTGACCAGAAAAGCCGCCTGCGGCTCCTGTTCGGCTACATCCACCTGGTTATAGGCGGCGCAATTGAACACGATTTCCGCCTCAAACTGCGCCAATGCATTTTCGACCGCCGGCGCATTGCAAATGTCGACCTGCGCCCGGTCCCATGCCTTTACTTCGTACCGCCGCGCCCGAAGCTCCCCGACCAGTTCTTTGCCGAGCTGTCCGGCCGCTCCAAAAACTACCGCACGTCGCGCCATAAATAGTGGAACGTTCCAGCATAACTCATGGCGCCCCCGGCTCCCACGGCATTCCGATCGCGGAAACCGCTCACCGCCCGCGCCAGGCCCGCCAGCCCGTGCAGTGCCTCGCGCAGTTCCACACCCACCAAGTACCATTCTCCGGCCGGCAGAACACGTCCTCGCCCAGGAAGAGCGAATCCGCCGACGAGCTGACGCCTGATGCCTGACGCCTCGCTACGTCCGCGTAAATACCAAGCCTATCAGGGCCAGGGTCAGGAGAAAAACGATGGCGAGGATGGCGCGTTTGCGGGCTGGGGTGAGCCAGCGCAAGATGCTGGATGAGGCATCCGAACCGAGCACGGATTCGACGAGGCGGCGCTGCGCCTGCCACGGCAGCTTGCGCATGGCGCGCGCGATCTCTTTGCGGCCCCTGCGGTCGGCGATCAGAATGGTTGCCGAATTGGCGCTATTGGTGGTTTTCAGCAGCTTCGAGCGCAGGCGCGCCGGCACTTCGTCCACGCTGCGGAACACCAGGTCGCTGCCGCCCGACGAGATGAGAACAGTAGAGGTCTGGAACAGCCCGGATGCCGCGGGATTCGGCTCGCCGCAGTGCGGGCAGCGGACTTCCTCTTCCTGGAATTTCCTGCGGCAGCGAGTACACGTCATCGCGCGGTCACCTGGGGCGCTTTGGTCTTGCCGCCCTCTTTGCGTGGCGGCGCGCCTTCATTACCCACATTATCCAGCACCACCTGGATGAATCCCAAAGCGGCCTTGGATAGTGCCTTGTCCTTTCGATAGATTAGACCCAGGCGGCGCACCATGGGTTCCGGCGCCAGGGAAATAGCATGCACTTTGCCGGCCGCGACTTCCTCGCGGCAATTCGACGCCGCCAGGAAACTCAGGCCCAGCCCGGCCATGACGAAGCGCTTCATCATCTCGGTCGAGTCGAGCTCCATCGAAATACGGATCTCATCCTCCACCGGCTCCAGCCATGCGTTGAGGCGCGTGCGCGTCTTCCCGGCCTTGGGAAGCAGTAGAAAGGAATCCAGCAGGTCGCGCGGCTCGACCGATTCGTGCCCGGCAAGCGCATGTCCCGCGGGCACGATCAGGCGGATTTCGTCGCGATGGATCGAAACCACCTGCAGCCGCTTCTCATCTACCGGCAACTGCGTGAGGCCGAAATCGGCCGAGTTGTCCATGACCGCCTCCACGACGCGCGAAGCGTAGGAGCGGTCCACCTGAAGCTGCACCGCCGGAAACAGGCTGCGGTACACGGAAAAGACCTTGGGCAGAACGTAGATGCAGGTGGCTTCGTTGGCCGCAATCACCAGTTCGCCGCGCGGATTGGTTTCCAGTTCCGCAATGGCATCCTGCGCCCGCCGCCGCAGATCGAGCATCTGCTCCGCATATTCGGCGAAGATCTTGCCGGCGGTGGTGAGCGAGATCCGGCTGCCGAACCGCTCGAAGAGCTCCGTGCGCAGTTCCTGTTCGAGCTGCCGCACCTGGGCGCTGATCGCCGGCTGCGTTCGGAAGCAGGTCTGCGCGGCCTTGGAAAAGCTTTTCAGCTTGACGATTTCCAGGAATGTGTGAAGCTGATCGAAATCCATAATGGCGCGGGGCAGGGCTATCCCCATTCGGCCATGCGTGCATGTATTTTAGCAGAGCGGATTGCGAGCGCGCTTGCGATACCATCTTCCTGTGAACCTGCTCGTGGCCCTGCTTGCGTTGGCCGCGCCGGTCTTCGCGCAAAGCGCCCAAAACCTGCTGCTGGTGGTGAACCGCAACAGCGCTCTTTCCCGGCAGGTGGGCGATTACTACCGCGCGCGCCGCTCGGTTCCTTCGGAGAACGTCTGCTCCATCGCCACCACCAGCGACGAAGAGATCTCCTGGGACGTCTACCAGCGCGAGATCGAAGCTCCCATCGCCGCCTGCCTCAAGCACTCCGGCCTGGCGGAGAAGGTTCTTTATATCGTGACTACCATGGGGATGCCGCTGAAAGTGGATGGCTCCGGCCGCGGTCTGGAAACCGAGAGCGCCTCGGTGGATTCCGAATTGGCCCTGCTCTATGCCAAATTGAAAGGCGAGAAATTCTCCCGCGCCGGCCCCGTACCCAATCCGTTTTTCAAAAAACGCGACGCGGCCTTTTCCCATCCGCAATTTCCGATCTACCTGGTGACCCGCCTGGCGGCTTACGACTGGACCGATATCAAAGGCATGATCGATCGCTCGCTGGAAGCGCGCAACCGCGGCAGGTTCGTCATCGATCTGGAGGGCAATAACGACAAAGAAGGCAACAACTGGCTGCGCGATGCAGCCATTCTGCTGCCTGCCGACCGCACGCTCTTCGACGAATCGAAAAAGTGCATCTACGGCGCCCAAGACGTGATCGGCTACGCTTCCTGGGGCTCCAACGACAGTTACCGCAAACAGCGCTGGCTGCATTTCCAATGGCTGCCGGGCGCCATTGCCACGGAGTTCGTCTCCACCAATGCGCGCACCCTGCGCCGTCCGCCCGACACCTGGAATTACACCACCTGGAGCGATTCCGCCCACTGGTTCGCCGGCGCCCCGCAAGGCCTCAGCGCGGACCTGCTGCACGAGGGCGCCACGGGGGCTTCGGGAAACGTCTACGAGCCCTACCTGGGCGGATGCGCGCGCCCGGATTTCGTGCTGCCCGCCTATTACGACGGCCGCAATCTGGCCGAGAGCTTCTATCTCGGCATGCCTGCACTGAGCTGGCAGGGCGTCATTTTCGGCGACCCGCTGTGCTCGCTTGGCAAACCGTAGTTACCCCGCGACCACCGGCAGGCCGCACGCTTTCCAGGCGTCGATGCCGCCGATCATGTTCATCACTTCGCGGAAGCCCTGCTGCTGCAGCAGGCTGGTTCCGATGGAACTGCGGTAGCCCGACTTGCAGTGCACCGCGACCGGCCGTACACGGTCCAGATCTTCGACCATCGCAGCCAGTTTCGGCAGCGGCTTCAAATGCGCGCCGGCGATGCGCCCCTGCTCCCATTCGCCCGGCTGGCGCACATCCACCACCTGCAGATGTGCCATCTCGCGATGCACATCCTGCACCGGCACCTGCGGCACCTCTTCCGCCGGCAGGCCCTCGCTGAACCATGCCGCCATGCCTTCATCGAGGTAGCCGGCCAGGGTTTCCATGCCCACGCGCGCCAGGCGCGTGCGCGCTTCCAGCATGGCTTCGTGGTCTTCGGCCACCAGGACCAGCTTCCGCTCCAGGCCGATCAGCCGCCCTGCCCACGAGGCGAACTGCCCCGAGAGCGCGATGTGCATGGCCCCGGCGACGTGTCCGGCGCCGAACTGCCCCGCCGGGCGGGTATCCAGCACCAGCACGCCTTCACTCTGCAGCCCGAATACCCTGCGCGCCGAAAGCGGTTCCGGAGCCGGCAGTTCGGCCAGGGCCGGCGCCCCGGAGCGGTTCATTTCCGCATCGAGCGCGAAGTATCCCGGCCGCTCCGGCAACTCCGCCGTCAGCAGGCGGACGAATTCCTCTTTCGATTTCGCCTGCAGCGCGAAGTTTTCCTCGCGCTGCCGCCCGATTGTCGAACTCCGCTCCGAGCTCATCTGCCGTCCGCACAGCGACCCGGCGCCGTGCGCGGGAAAGACCAGCACCGAATCGGGCAGAGACAGCAGCTTACGGTGCAGGCTGTCGTAGAGCATGGCCGCCAGTTCCTGGGGTGTGTGGTCGGGCGCAAGGTCCGGACGGCCCACGTCTCCGATAAACAAAGTATCGCCGGTCAGCACCGCGTACGGTTCTTCAGCACCCTGCGCGGTGTCCGTCACCAGAACCGAAATGCTCTCCACCGTGTGTCCGGGCGTCTCCAGAAAACGCAGCCGGCAGTCTCCGAAGCGGATTTCGTCGCCATCACGCACGGCCACGTGGGGGAATCGCGCTCCTGCCCGCGCACCCACGTAGATCTGCGCGCCCGTCAATGCCGCCAGTTCGCGGTGGCCGGAGACGAAATCGGCATGCAGGTGGGTCTCGATCACATGCCGGATCGTGAGCCCATGTTGCGCCGCATCTTCCACGTAGATTCCCACGTCGCGCTGCGGATCGACCACCGCCGCCACGCCGCCGGAACCGATCACGTACGAGGCATGCGACAGGCATCCCAGGTAAAACTGCTGGAAATACATGGCCCCCTCCGGTTCTCAGTGTACTCGATGCGATGAATGCCGAATCTAAGGTGCGTGGCGTTTGGCTTTGTAGATGGTCCGGTACGGGGAACCCAGAGCTCCCAGCCCCGCGCCCACGCCGGCGCCTGCCAGTCCGCCCCAACCGAGGCGAGCGTGGAACGTGTCCGCGGAGGTTTCTCCCGGGCAGGATGGGCAGGTCGCAAACGCCGCCACGACTCCCGCCGCAACACCAATGCCGCAGCCGATCAGCACATTCCGCAGGCGCCGCGTTCCGGAGTGTACCTGGACGCGCCGGACGTCAGCCCGCGCCGTGACCGTCTCGTTGCCCTGTTCGACGAGGCGGATCGAGCCGGTGTCTACCGTGGACAAGCGGCCGCGATGGTCGGCCCCGTCGAAGGTCCGGACGCGCACCTCGGTCTGCGGCGGAAGCTGCATGACGCGGTCCCACGGCTCCCCGGCCGAAGCCAATGCGGCCGCGCATAGAAATCCCGTTATGCAAACCAGCTTGTACATCACCCTGTCACCCTGATCCAGCGTAAGCCGGAATCAGGCGAAACGAAGCGGCGAAACGCTTTATCGTTCGGCCACTGCCGCGGTGTTATTCTCAATGCGTCGCATGAAGAGGAAGATCCCGGTTGCCGTCCTGTGTGCCGCCGCGCTGCTGCTGGAAACCTGTGCACGGCAGCCGGCTCCGGAAGCCTTCGTCCCTTCGGGCACCACCATTCTGGCCGGCGCGGAGCTCGATCGCCTGCGCGCCTCGCCGGTTTACCCCCATCTGCCCGAATCCGCCAAAGCCCTGCTGCAGCCCTTTGCCGAAGCCCGTTCCGTGCTGTTCGCGGCCGACGGCGGCAGTCTGCTGGCGATTCTCCAAGGTCCGTTTCACACTCCGCCGTCCGGAGCTACGATGGCTACCCCCGGGATCGCACTCGCCGGTCCGGCGGAAGCCATCCACGCCGCGCTGGCGCAGCAGAAGAGCGGCGTTTCCGGTGCGACGGCACTGCTGGCCCGCGCCCAGCCGCTGCGCGGCGCAAACGAGATCTGGGTCGTCATGCGGGGGGGAAACGCGCTGCCGCTCACGGGGAATTACGCCAACCTCAACCGGCTCCTGCGCAATACGCAATTCACTACCCTGACAATGCGGCTGACCGATCCGGTGGCGCTCGCGGCAACTGCCGAAACCGGGAACGATGCCGCGGCCTCCGAAATCGAACAGACCCTCCGCGCCATGATCACGCTGAGCGCCGCCGCTGCGCCGCGCGACGCATCCCTGCTGCACTCGATCCGCATCCAGCGCCAGGGCGGCAGCGTGCACGCGACGGCCTCGGTGCCGGTTTCCGCACTCGGCAGTCTCTTCTGACCGCTCAGTCCAGCTTTTTATGAAACCGGGCGGCGCTCAGCCCCAGCACCGTCACGCCGTACACCGCCATCGCCAGCATCTGCGGCCACAGTACGTTCACTCCCACGCCCTTGAGGAAGATGCCCCGCACCACTTCCATGAAGTAGCGCAGCGGGTTCAAATACGTCAGGTACTGCACCGCCACGGGCATGTTGCGGATGGGAAACGCGAAGCCGCTGAGCATGAAGGCGGGGGTGGAAAAGAAAAAGTTCGCCATCATGGCCTGCTGCTGCGTTTGCGAAATGGTGGAGAGGAACAGCCCCGCGCCCAGGCTCGTCAGCAGGAACAGCGCCGAGCAGAACAGCAGCAACAGAGCGCTTCCGTGCAGCGGGATGTGGAACACCACCAGCGCCACGCCCGTGATCAGGACCACGTCCACCATCCCCACTACCGCAAACGGCAGCGTCTTTCCGAGCATCAGCTCGAGCGGGCGGATCGGAGTCACCATCAACTGCTCCATGGTGCCGATCTCCTTTTCCCGCACGATTGCCAGCGCCGTCAGCATCAGGGTGACCAGCATGATAATGTTGGCGATCACCCCCGGCACGAAATAGTTGCGGCTGTAGAGATCGGGATTGAACCACACCCGGGTGCGTGCCGCGACGTTGGGGAAACTCATGTTCACCGCGGAATGGGCGCTGCGCGTCAGCACCTGCACATTTTGCTGCTGGCCGAGAACCTCGCTCGAGAATTCGGCGATGATCTCCGCCGCGTAGCTGGAAATCAGCGATGCGGTGTTGGAATTGGTGCCGTCCACCAGCACCTGCACTTCGGTCTGACGCCCGCGCCGCACGTCGCGCTCGAAATCCGGGAGGACGCGCACTACCGCCTGCGCCGTGCCGCGATCCAGCACCTGGTGCACTTCCTCTTCGCTCTGGGGCAGCGCCACCACGTCGAACCGCCCCGAGCCTTCGAAGCGCTGGCGCAAGTCGCGGCTGAGCGGCGTGCGGTCCATGTCCATCCAGGCGATGCGCGCGTGGTCCACATCCAGATTCACCGCGAAGCCGAACACGACCAGCTGCACCACCGGCGGGATGAACAGGAGCACCCGCATACGCGGATCGCGCAGCGCCTGAATGAACTCCTTCCGCAGAATGACGAAAATCCGTTCCCACATACCTTATGCCAGTTTCTGGTTTACTTTGCGCGTCGCCAGCACGAAAATGATAACCGCGTACAACGCCAGAAAACCCAATTCCTGCCACAGAACCCTGATGCCCACGCCCTTCAGAAAAATCCCTTTCATGAGCGTCACTACATAGCGCGCCGGAATGATGTGCGTGATCACCTGAATCACTTTCGGCATAGTTTGAATTTCGTAGACGAACCCGGAGAGCAGAAACGCCGGCAGAAACGAGCTCAACAGCCCCATCTGGTAAGCCTGCAACTGCGTCTTCGCCGCCGCCGAAACAAACACCCCCCAGAACAGCACGCCGATGAGGAACACGCACAGCGACACCGCCATCAGCAGAATGCTGCCGCGCAGAGGCACATCAAACACAAACAGTCCCGAAAGCACCGCCATCAGCGCGTCGGCGACCCCGATCACGAAATAGGCCGCCATTTTTCCGAGCACCATCTCGGCCGGCCGCATGGGCGTGGAAAGCACCTGCTCCATGGTGCCCATCTCCCATTCGCGCGCGATGGTCAGCGATGTCAACAGCGCGGTGACGATCTGCAGCACCACCGCGATCAGCCCCGGCACCACGTAGTTCTTCGATTCCAGCGAGCTGTTGTACCAGACGCGCAGACGCGCATCCACCGGCGCGATGGCGCGCACGCCGCCGCGGCGGTTCTGCATATCGCTGCGCAATTCAAGCGAATAGTTCCGCACCACGGTCTCGGCGTACCCCAGAACGATCGATGCCGTGTTGGAATCGCTGCCATCGAGCAGAATCTGCACGGGCGCCTCGCGGCCTTCCGAGATATCGCGGGAATAGTCGCGCGGAATCACCACCGCCATGAGGATTTTGTTGGTATCGATGGCGCGCTCGATCTCCCGGTATCCCGAGGCCATCCCCACCAGGTCGAAATACTTCGATCCCGCAAACTGGCGGGTCAGGTCGCGGCTGGCCGCGGTGCCATCCTGGTCGTAAACCAGGGTCGGCACCTGGTCCACATCCAGGCTCAGCGCGTACCCGTACAACAGCAGCATCATGACGGGCACCAGCAGCGCCATCGCGAGGCTCCGCACATCGCGCACAATGTGGTGCAGTTCCTTGACGAACACCGCTTTCAACCTGCGATAGCTCATGCCGCCCGCCGCTCCTCTTCTTCGATCATGGCCACGAACACGTCTTCCATCGAGGGCGCAATCCGCTCCAGCCGGTGCACCGCGATTCCCTTTGCCGCCAGCCTCTCGCGAATGCGCGCCATGGCGCTTTCGCCATCGTCCACCGTCACGTGCAGCCCGCCGCCGAACACTGCCACGTCGCGCACGCCCGGCATTCCCTCCAGCGCGCGCATGGTTTCCAGCGGGTCGCTCGCATCCAGTTGCAGCAGCGTGTGGCTCGTCAGCCCCTGTTTCAATTCCGCGGGCGGCCCGAGCGCGATCACTTTGCCGCGATACATCAGCGCCAGCCGGTTGCAGTATTCGGCTTCATCCATGTAATGCGTGCTGACAAATATGGTGTGCCCGGTTTCCGCCAGGTCGTGAATCAGGTCCCAGAATGCGCGACGCGCGATGGGGTCCACGCCGCTGGTCGGCTCGTCGAGAAACAGCACCGGCGGATCGTGCAAAATGGCGCAGCCCAGCGCCAGACGCTGCTTCCAGCCTCCGGAGAGCGTGCGTGTCAACGCGCTCCGCCGCTCGGTCAGGTTCGCCATGCGCAGCACGTAACTCTTGCGCTCCGGCCGCAGGCGCCGCTCCACGCCGTAGATACCGGCGAAGAAATCGATGTTCTCTTCCACCGTGAGATCGTCGTAAAGCGAAAACTTCTGCGACATGTAGCCGATGCTGCGGCGGATCTCTTCCGGCTGCGTGGTGACGTCGAATCCGTTCACGCTGCCGCGGCCTTCGGTGGGCGTCAGCAGGCCGCACAGCATCCGGATGGTGGTCGATTTTCCAGCGCCGTTCGGGCCCAGGAATCCGAAGATTTCGCCCTTGCTCACGTTGATCGAGACGTGATCCACTGCCACGAACGAGCCGAAGGTCTTCACCAGCCCGTCCATTTCCACCGCCCATCCGTTGCCGTTCATGCCGCGGCCTCCACTTCGTGAATGGTCTTGATGAACGCCGCTTCCAGAGTCTCCGTGCCCGTTTCGCGCTTCATGGCCTCCGGGGGCGCGCAGCGGATCAGTCGGCCGCGATGCATCAGTCCGACACGGTTGCAGCGCTCCGCTTCGTCCAGGTAGGCGGTGGTCATGAAGATGGTGATGCCGTCTTTCAAAAGCTGGTAGAGGATGGCCCAGAAGTCGCGGCGCGAAACCGGGTCCACGCCGTTGGTGGGCTCGTCCAGAAAGAGGATTTGCGGCTTGTGCAGGAGGGTGCACATGAGCGCCAGCTTCTGTTTCATGCCGCCGGAAAGGCGACCCGCCTGGCGGCCGCGGAAGGGCTCCATGCGCGTCATGCGCAGCAACTCGGCCGTCAACCGCGCCCGTTCGGCTCCGGTGATGTCGAACAGGTCGGCGTAGAAATCCATGTTCTCCTGCACGGTCAGGTCGGCGTAGAGGCCGAAACGCTGCGCCATGTATCCGATCTGGTCTTTGACCGCCTGGGGGTCGCGCATCACGTCGTGCCCCGCCACGATAGCGGTGCCCTCGCTCGGATCCATCAGGCCGCAGAGCACGCGCAGCGTGGTTGTCTTCCCCGCGCCGTCCGGCCCTACCAGGCCGAAAATCTCGCCTTTCTCGACCGTCAGGTCCAGCCGGTCCACCGCCGTCAATGTGCCGAAGCGCCGCGTGAGCCCGCGAATTTCGATAATCGGCATCGGCTACTCCAGCACGATCTCCGCATCGGCCGGCATGTTGAGCTTCAATTCGCGATGCGGATTGTCTACTTCGATCTTGATCCGGTAAACCAGCTTCACGCGCTCCTGCTGGGTCTGGATCTGTTTGGGCGTGAACTCGGCCTCGCTCGAAATGAATGTCACGCGGCCCCAATAAACTTTTCCGGGGTAGGAATCCGTCGTGATCTTTGCCTTTGATCCGAGCTTTACGCGGCCTAACTGTGTTTCGTTGACATAGCCGCGCAGCCAGGGATGCTCGATGTCGCCCAGGGTGACCACGGAGGTTCCCGGCGCCAGGACTTCGCCCACGTCCGCCGCTTTTACCAGCACCACTCCATCCACGGGCGAAACCGCCACGGTATCGGCAATCTGGGAATCGATCAGCGCCAGGTTGGCCTTGGCGCGTTCGATCTCCGCGCGGCGCGTGGCCAGATCCTGCTCGCGCCGTTTCATTTCGAGCGTGTTCGCCTGCGCCATTTTCAAGGCCCCGCGCGCCCGCTCCACCATGGCGCTCTGCGCGTCGATCTCTTCGATACGCGGACCGGCCACCACTAGCGACTCGCGCTCTTTGGCGGATTTCAACGCCGCTACGGCGCTCTCCTGCCGGTTGCGGTACTGGTCGAACTGGGCGGTGGAGATATCGTCGTCTTTGTACAGAGTCTGTGCCCGCCCCCAATCCCTCTGGCTGCGGTCCGCTTCGGCCTGCGCGGCGTCCACGGCCGCCTTGGCATCCTGCTTCTCCTGGGGCCGCGAGCCGTTTTTCAACTCGGCCAGCCGCGCCTGGTTGGAAGCCAGGTCCGCATCGCGCTGCTCGATATCCGCCGCCAGGTTGGCTTTTTGCCACGCCAGCGACGTCTCCGCCTGCGTCAATTGCGTTTCCGCCGACAGAAGGGCCGCCGCCTGGCTTTCCCGCTGCGCGATGAGCTGATCGCGGTCCAGCCGGGCGATGACCTCTCCCTTTTTCACGGCGTCGCCTTCATCCACGTCGCGCTCGATCAGCCGCCCCGCGGTCTTGAACGCAATATTCACCTCGTTCAGCTCGATATTGCCGGAGACGACAATCCGGTCGTCGGGCTTCCGTCCCATCCCGCGATACACCCAAACCGCGGCGCCGGCAGCCAGAATCACAATCAATATGAGAATTCGTTTCTTCATCAGCCTTTTCCTTCTTCGCGGCCTTCACATTTCACCGCAGAGGCACAGAGACTTCGCAGAGAGCGCAGGGCAATCCTCACTTTACGGAAGCCCTCACTTTTCCCATCGCCTGCTCCAGATCGATCTTGGCTACGTTGTAGTTATAGACCGCGGTGGTCTGGTTATCGCGGGCGCGTTCCAGCCGCGTCTGGGCGTCGGTCACTTCGACGCTGGTGGCCACTCCCGCGTCGTAGCGCCGGCGCGCCTGCGCCAGTTCGTTCTGTGACAGGTCCAGCCCGTCTCTCGCCACTTTCACTTCGTCATCCGCCGATTGCAGCGCATCCAGCGCCAGCCGCACGTCGAGCTCGATCTGCTGCTTTAAGTCGTTCGTCCGCACCTGTTCGGCGCGGTATTGCGAGGCCGCCTCTTCCCGGCGGGCGTCCCTTCTGCCGCCATCGAACAGCGGCACCCGCAAGCTGATTCCGTACGTGCGCGTGGGCATCGAACTTTCCAGCCCCGTACCCAGCGATCCGTAATCGCCGAACGCCTGCACCGAAGGCAGCCGCTCCATTTTCGTGGCGGAGGCCGAAAGCCGCGCATTGGCCTCCCGTTCCCGCTGGGCTTTGAGGTCCGGACGCGTGGAAAGGGCCTGCGACCGCGCCCCTTCCAGAGTCACCGGATCCACCGGCACGTAGGCCATGCGGTCGGTCAGCTCGAGTTCGGTGTCCAGCCGAACCCCCATGGCCCGCAAGAGCCGCAGATGCGCGCTGCGGCGTGAGTTCTGCGCTTCGAGCAGCCGCTGGCGGTCGTTAGCGAGCTGCACGCGGGCGCGCGTGATCTCGATCCCGGTCCCCGTTCCCGCGGTTTTTTCGTTTTGCGACTGCTTCAAAAGCGCCTGCGAAAGGTCCACGTTGGCCTGCGCCGTGTCTACGTCGGTATCGGCTTTCACCGCCGCCAGGTAGGACCGCGCCACCAGGGCCGCCACCTGCTCCTGCGTGCTCTCCGCATCCTGCCTGGCGGCCGCCAGCCCCACCTTCGACGCCTGCCAGCGCTGGATGGCGCTGAAATCGAAAACGCTCTGCGTACCGGTCACCCGCGCGTCGAATGTGGTAAACGGGCCCACGAAGGTGGGAATCTGGATCCCCAGGAAAGCCGGCACCTGAATTCTCAGCCCCAGCGCCACCAGGTTCGTAGTGCGGTCTTCGTAGGTGGCATAACTTTCCAGATCCGGCAGCAGGCTGGCGCGCGATTCCAGGCTGCGCTCCCGCGCCTGTTTCAGCGCTTCGCCCGCCAGTTGCACGTTGGTATTGCCGGCGGGCGAAATGGCGACCTCCACGGCCTTGCGCAGGCTCAGCGGAACCGGCGCGGGCTGTGCCGCATCGTCCCCTCCCCACGCCAGAAGCGGTATCGCCGCTAAGATCCACGCAAGTTTCATCGACTCACCTCAACCGTCTTCTTCGTGGCCGGCGCGCCAAAGCCGCCGCACAAGAATGTCACCAGCAACTGCATCCTCTGCGCGATACCCATGGGGCGGTCGCCCGCTCCCGTCCAATCCGATCCGCCGCAGACGGTGTGCGCCATGGCGCCGATCGTGAAATGCATCCGCATCGTGAATTCTTCCTCAGGCAGATCCGGCAATGCCCGCCGCAGTGCCGCCGATATGCGGGCAGTAACCGCCGAAAAATGCTTCTGAACGATGCCCTGAATCATCCCCTCGGAGATCATCCGCCCCATCATGGCCACGAACTGCGGATGCCCCGCTGCCGCCTCCGCCATCGGCTGAAAAAACGCCCCGAGCACTTCTTCCACACCGGGCGCCCTGCCTGCGGCCTCCAATTGGTCCAGGATAGCCAGCCGGCGCTCATTCACCGGCCCGGCGTTGCGCATCACAACTTCGTCCAGGAGTTCTTCTTTGGAGCCGAAGTGGTAATGAATCGAAGCCACATTTACACCGGCCTCGGCAATGATCTGCCGGAGCGAAGTGGCGGCATATCCCTGTTCGGCGAACAGCCGCTCGGCCGTGTCCAGAATCCGCGTCTTCGTCTCAATCATATGATTCAATCAAATGATTAAATTATACGATTGCACACCCAAAATACAAGTGGAAAATTTGGCAGCCGAATTGCTCAACTATGTTGAGTTAGTCGTCGGAGGCGTCAGGACTGTATGTGGAACTATTTCTCTGAGCTTTGGTGCAGGAAGATGCACAGGCGAGCCATGTGGCCGATTCATGGACGTTATGTGTGTCAGGAATGCTTGCGCGAGTACCCGGTAGCATGGGAAGGCCCTGCGACACCGCAGGAGTATGCGGACCCCTCTTTGCGCCGCGATGACCTCGGATTACAAACAACGGTATCCCTGTACCAATAACTTCACCCGTTTTCAATAGGCCGCCGGTACCGATGTGCGGTTAGGCATTCACACGTTTACTCGCGGCTCGCTCGAAACGGCTGCCCTGACTGCCGCAAAGCTCGGCGCGAACACCTTTCAAATCTTTTCCGCCAGCCCGCGCATGTGGCGTGCCCGCACACCCGACCCGCAGCAGGTCCGGCTACTGCGCGCTGTCCGCGATCGGCACGACCTCAAGCCGCTTGTCATCCATGTCAACTATCTTGTCAACCTGGCCTCTATTGACCCCGTGGTCCGGGCCAGGTCGATCGATGCATTTCGCGGCGAACTGGAACGTGCCTCGCTGATCGGGGCCGAATACCTGGTGCTGCATCCCGGGAACTATCGCGGCCGCTCGATCGAGGAAGGGGTGGCCTCGTTCGCCACGGCGCTGCGCGAGGCTGTGCGCGGCGTCCGGCATTCAGGCGTTACCCTCCTTCTGGAGAATACCGCCGGAAGCGGGGCCAACATCGGCAGCCGCTTTGAAGAGCTGCAATCCATCCGGGAACTGGCAGGCGACCTCACCGGTCTGCCCATCGGCTACTGTCTCGACACCTGTCATCTGCTCGCCGCGGGTTTCGACATCGCCACTCCCGCCGGCCTTCGCTCCACGCTGGAGGCTGCCTCGACGGTCCTCGGTCTCACCAACGTACACCTGATTCACGCCAACGATTCCAAGACTCCGCTCGGTTCGCGTGTCGACCGGCACGCGCAGATTGGACAGGGCTATATCGGTTTGGCCGCCTTCCGGCGCATCCTTACCCACCCCAAATTACGCCCTAAGCCATTCATTCTTGAGACTCCGGTAACAGAACCGGGCGATGATCGTCGCAATCTGGACACCTTGAAGGAGCTGGCAGCGCGTACTGGTACATCGGTATCCGGCGTGTTCAGGAAAGGACAGCCGCTTCGACCGAAGAAGTAATTCGGCGTACCGCTGCTCCCGCAGGGCAAAGACCCGGCCCGCAAGCGGACGGCTTGGCAAGAAGGAGCCCAGACTCGCATGCGCGCTTTGTTCGCAGTTTCCCTGCTCACACTAATCTGTGTCGCCCCAGCCCTGTGCCAGGACGATGAAGCCTCTGTTACCGGCCCCGGCCTCCTGGAGCACACGCGTGTGCAGGAAGCCATTCGCGCCGCCACTCCGAACATTCGGGTGGACGTCAACATGGCGCTGGTCCCCGTGACCGTCGTCGATTCGTACGGCCGCAACGTCACCGGCCTCGACCGGGAAAACTTCCGCGTGATCGACAATGGTCACCAGATACCCATCGTTTCGTTCGCCCAACAGGACCAGCCCATCACGGTGGGCCTGGTTTTCGATTGCAGCCGCAGCATGACCGACAAGTTTCTGACGGCCCGTGCGGCCCCGCGCCAACTCTTCGACCAGCTCGACGATCAGGACGAAGCCTTTCTCATCACCGTCTCTGACACACCCGTGCTGCGCCAGTCTTTTACATCGAACTTCAACGAGATCCTCAGCTCCCTGCTCTTCGTGCACCCCCAGGGGACGACTTCGCTGATCGACGGCGTTTACATGGGCCTGCAGGAGATGAAACACGCCCACAATCCGCGGAAAGCGCTCATCGTAGTTTCCGATGGCGGCGACAATGACAGCCGCTATACACTCCGCGAACTGGAGCGGTACGCCGCGGAGGCCGACACCGAAATCTTCGCCATCGGCATCTTCAAGAACCCCGAGACCGAGGAAGAGGTGAACGGTCCTGCCCTGCTGGCCGACCTCGCGGGGCGCACGGGAGGGGTGAACTATGTCGTCCGTAAGCTGGACGACGTCCGCGACGTTATGGCCCGCATCGGCATCAACCTGCACAACCAGTATGTCCTGGGCCTGCATCCGCCGGCGAACGCTCCGGGCGGCAAATACCGGCGCATCAAAGTGCAGCTCCTGGTCCCCGCCGGGCTCCCTCCGCTGACGCTCTTCGCCAGATCCGGATACTACGTGCCGGAACGATAAAAAGCACAGCTCCTTCCCGTTTCGCGGAGCCGCGGCGCGGAAGGGAGCGGTGCTTCTGCTGTTCGATGGATTCGCGGCTCATCAGCCGTTCGTTCTTGTCCTCCCGAAGCGCTGCTGCATTCTCTCGCGGAAGGCCTGGTGCATCTGGTGGATTTTGGCTTTCTGCGCCGGCGTCAGAATCTGGTAGAACTTCGCCATGGATTCACTGCGCGCGGCCAGCAGTTGCCCGCGCAACTGTCCTTGCGCGGCGGCCAGTTTCTGAATCTGACCCTGGTTGTCGTTGCGTACCGCGGTGGCCAGCGCCTCACGGTTCGTGCGAAGCTGTTCGCGCACGGCCTGTGTGGACTGCCGCGTTGCGCTCCAGATGCTCTTCGCCTGCTCCTTCTGCGCTGCCGTCAGATTGAGCTGCTGCATCATATGCTGCCGCGGCGCAAAACGATGCATGCGCGCGGCGGGCGGTTGCGCCGGAGTAGCGGGCGCCTGTGCGAGCATCATGCCGGCGGCCATCGCTCCGACGATTACGGTCTGTATCAAATTACGTTTCATGGAGTGGTTTACCTCTCAATTTCCACTCTAGAGAGGCTGTGTAAACGCCGTTTCAGCCTGCTGTAAATGAGTGTAAAAACACCCCTCGGCCCGCGACCGGTTGTGTTAAGTTTTAGCCGTGCACATCTTATTGATAGACGACGATACCGAACTCTGCTCCCTGATGAGCGAATTCCTGCGCCGCGAAGGTTTCGAAGTCGAATTCGAACATGAAGGCCATCGCGGGCTGGAAAAGGCCTCCAAGCCCGGAATCGATCTCGTCGTCCTCGATGTCATGCTTCCCGGATTGGACGGCTTCGAGATTCTGCGCCGTCTGCGCGAGCACAGCAAAGTGCCGGTGATCATGCTGACCGCCCGCGGCGAAGATGTGGACCGCATTGTCGGGCTGGAATTGGGCGCCGACGATTATCTTCCCAAACCGTTCAACCCGCGCGAACTGGCGGCGCGCATCCGCGCCATTCTGCGCCGCTACGAGCCGCGCCCGGCGGGTGTGTCGCACCGCCTGGAAGTCAACGGCATCGCTCTCGACCCCGGAACGCGCGAGGTATTCGCCGGCGGGCAGCCGGTGGAGCTGACCACGTTCGAATTCGATATTCTCGAAATGCTGATGCGCGGCGCCGGGCGCGTTCTCTCGCGCGACGCCCTGATGGAGAATTTCTATAACCGCAAGGCCACGCCGTTCGATCGCTCGATCGATATGCACATCAGCCACCTGCGCAAGAAGCTGAACCGCGGCGATTCGCTCATCAAGACGATCCGCGGCGTGGGCTACCAGTTCAGCAAGACGCCGGAGGACGAACCCGCCGAATGAATTCGCTGTTCGCCAAAATTCTGCTGTGGTTCTGGTGCACGCTGGCCATCACCGTGGTGGGGTCGGCCTTCATCTCCGCGCTCAGCGTCAACCGCAACGCCTCGGCCACGGAAGCGCCCGCCAGCCGCCTGGTGACGTTTCAGCTCGAAGAGGCGCGCGCCGCCTACGAAACCGGCGGACGCCCCGGGTTGCAGGCCTTCCTCGACACGCTGCAAAAAGTCTACGACGCCAAAGGCATCCTCACCGACGATCGCGGCCGCGACCTGCTGACCAACCACGACCGCTCCGACCTCGTCCGCCGCGCGCGTACCCGTCCGCTGCCCTTCATCCGGATCAGCAACGATATGATTGCGCGCCACGCCGAGGATGGGCGCTACTGGTTTTTCTTCATCGTGCCGCGCCCCACGGTGCTGCCGTGGTTTCTCACCCCGGATCATCTCTTCGTCCTGGGAGCCGAGATCCTGCTGTGCTACTGGCTGGCGCTGCACCTCACCAGCCCCGTGCGCGCCCTGCAGAAGGCCGTGGAGCGCTTCGGGCGCGGCGATCTGGCTTCGCGCGTGAATTCCAACCGCCGCGACGAACTGGGCCAGCTTGCGCGCACCTTCGACCGCATGGCCGCGCGCATCGAGACTCTGCTTGCCGCCGAGCGCCGCCTGTTGCTCGATATCTCGCATGAGCTGCGCTCGCCGCTCGCGCGCCTCGGCGTGGCCGTGGAGCTGGCCCGCTCCGGCGAAGGGCTGGACCAGAATCTCAACCGCATTCAAAAAGAGTCCGACCGCCTCAACGCGCTGGTCGGTCAACTGCTGCAGGTGACCCGCGCCGAAGGCGACCCCGCCAGCCTGCGCCGCGAGGACATCCGCATCGATGAACTCGTCGAACAGATCGTCGACGATGCGCAGATCGAAGCCGAAGCCCGCGGCTGCGTCCTGCGCTATGTGCGGCGCGAGCCTGCCACCGTGCAGGGAGATTCCGAACTGTTGCGCCGCGCCGTTGAAAACGTGGTGCGCAACGCGATCCGGTACTCTCCGCAGGAGGGAGCCGTCGAAATCTCTGTCGCGCGCGGCGACGGCGAGGCGCGCATCGACATTCGCGATCAGGGGCCGGGCGTGCCGGAGGAATCGCTGCCGCGCCTTTTCGATGCCTTCTATCGCGTGGAGAGCGACCGCGACCGCGCCAGCGGAGGCATCGGGCTGGGCCTCTCCATTGCGCGCCGCGCCATCGAACTGCACAAAGGAGCGATCGTTGCGCGCAATGCAAACCCCGGTCTCGAGGTGGAGTTGCGGTTGCCGGCGGTGGCCCCGCAAGCCAGTCCGGTGGAGCGCTCTTTTATGCCAACATAGAGCAATGTCTGTCAATTCGCGGAAACCGGCGGTGCGGGTGTCCCGTCTCACCAGCATGTTTAGCCGGAGCACTCAGTTCGCGGCCGCGGCCGCGATTTTATCCTGTTTCCTCGGCGCCATTCCGGTCCGTGCCCAAAAGGTTCCTGCATCTTTACCGCACTTCGTACCAAATCATTACATCGTGATTCTGCAGGACGCCCCGGTTGCCGCCCATTTCGCGACGCGCGACGATCTGAAAAGCCCCGCCGCCGCTGCATACCGTCAGCAGATTCAAGACAAGCAGGCGGCTCTCGTGCGCGAATTGCAGAGCCGCAGTTTTACCGTCACGGGACAGGTCTCGACCGTGCTGAACGCGGTTTTTGTGACCGCGCCCGAGAGCCGCGTGGCAGAAATCGAAGCACTGCCGGGCGTCAGCGCCGTCAAACCGGTGCGCCGGTATAAACTCCAACTGAACCGCGCCGTGACCAACGTGAATGCGCCCACGGCCTGGAACGCGGTGGGCGGTCAGAGCAACGCCGGGGCGGGCATTAAGATCGGGATCATCGATACCGGCATCGATCAAACGCATCCCGCCTTCCAGGATCCTTCGCTGAACATGCCGGCCGGGTTCCCCATCTGCACCGACGGACATCCGGAAGACTGCGCGTATGCCACCAATAAGATCATTGTGGCGCGGAGCTACGTGCGGCAGTTGGCCGCGGAGAACATTGTCGATCCGAAAAATCCCGCCGCCCAGTCTCAGCCCGATGATTTCTCGCCGCGCGATCACACGGGCCACGGCACCGCGACGGCCTCGTGCGCCGCGGCTTTCGCCGGAGCCGGCCCGGCCGCCAGTTCCACAGGCGGGACCATCTCCTTCACCGGCGTCGCGCCCAAGGCATACCTCGGCAATTACAAAGTGCAGGGCTCCCCCGGCATCAACGACGAAGGCACTCCCGACGACGTTCTGATCGCGGCTGTGAATGACGCGGTCAAAGACGGCATGGACATCATCAACATCTCAATTGCGGGCATTGCTCTTTCGAATGTCGCGAACGACCCGCTGGCGCAGGCCGTTGAGACGGCCGCGGAGAAAGTGGTGGTGACGATTTCCGCCGGCAACGACGGCAACGATACCTACTTTCTGAATGGCACCTATCCCTACTTCGGCTCGATGGGCTCGCCGGGTACTGCGCCGTCCGCCATCACCGTGGGCGCCACGCTGAATTCGCACATTTTCAACCCGACCGTCAGCGCCGCCGGTTCCAGCGCTCCATCGAATCTCAAGAATATCGCCGCCGTGCCCGGCGACTCGTACCCTACGTGGGCCGGCTACGCCCTGCCCGGGGGCACTACCGCGCCGCTGGTGGACGTCACCACGCTTGGCGATAACGGCCTTGCCTGCAGCCCGTTGCCGGCCGGTTCTTTGATTGGTGACTTTGCACTGATCGAGCGTGGCACCTGTACCTTCGACCAGAAGGCCATCTATGCCCAGACTGCCGGCGCCATCGGCGTGGTTTTCTATATGGCCGATTCTACGGCGATCTTTTCCCCCGGCAACATCCAGAGCGATTTCATCGGGCCCACGATGATGATCTCGAATGCGGATGGCACCAATCTCAAAAGCTACATCGACGCAAATCTTGGGGCGCAGGTCACGATCGATTCTTCCGGCTCCGAACAGGACATCGGCACGTACAGCCAGCAGAACGGCATCGTCCCCTCGCTGGCGGTGAATCAACTGGCGAGCTACTCTTCGCTCGGCCCCACGCCGGATGGAAATCTGAAACCCGACATGGTAACGATCGGCGGCGCCGATCCCGAGTTTCCGACTCCCAGCGGCCTCTACATGGCCACGCAGAACCTGGACCCCACCATCACGATCTTCGGCGACACCATTTACAGTTCCACGCGCTACATGGCGGCCGATGGCACCAGTTTCTCTGCGCCCATCACCGCCGGAGCGGCCGCTTTGATCAAGCAGGAACATCCCTCCTGGAGCGCAGCGCAGATCAAATCGGCTCTCGTGAACTCGGCGGCGCAGGACAGCACAACCGACGATACCGGCACGGCCACCGATCCCGAATGGATCGGCGCCGGCCGTCTGGATGCCGGCGCCGCGTCCGCCGGAACCGTAACAGCCGTTCCCTCGGCCGTTTCGTTCGGCTTCTATAGCTCTTCGCTGCCGTCGCAGAAAATCACCCTGACCAACAACGGCACCAGCTCGGTGACGCTCGCCGCCGCGGTAGCGAACTCTCCCGATTCCACCGCGACCAATCCCAGCGTGAGCGTTTCGCCGCAAAGCGTCACGCTGGCCGCGGGCGCTTCCGCCGCTTTGACGGTCAGCATGACCGGCAGCAATCCCACCAGCGGCGGCGGAAAGTATACCGGCATGATCACGCTTTCCGGCTCTGGCACCACGCTGCACATTCCCTACCTGTTTCTGGCGGGCAGCGGGGTGGTTTATAACGTGAACACGGTTTCGTCCGCGGTGGGCAACTATCCCAATCAGGATGGCGGTCCGTTTATCGTTCAGGTAACCGATGCCAATGGCGTACCGATCTCCGGCGCGCAGGTCACCTTCACCAGCGCCACGCGTGGCGCGATTACGATGCGGAGTTACGGCTTCGGCGAACCGGCCTGCAGCCCGGCGAGTTCGTCCACCTCGGTAACCTGTCCGACCGACCAGTTCGGCTTCGCGTACGCCGATGTGCTGATGGGCTCGCAGGTCGGCACCGATACCACGGTCAACGGCAAAGTCTCCGGTTTGACCTTCACCGGCGACGCCTACACGTACGATCCCACGCAGGTGCCCGCAACCACCGCCGCAGGGATATTGAACGATGCCACGTTCCAGGGCACCATCGCTCCGGGCTCCTATATCGCCGTCTTCGGCACAAACCTGCTGGATACCGGCGATGTCAGCAGCTATGCCGCCTATAACAACCTCAATTACGATCTCGCGCCCGGTCCGGGCCTGCCCATGTCGCTCGATTACACCAGCGTGAGCTTCGACGTTCCTTCCGCCGGCATCAGCCTGCCCGGGTTCATCTCGTTTGTCAGCCCCACGCAGGTGAACGTGTGGGTGCCGTGGGAACTGCAGGGTCAAAGTTCGGTGCAGATGAAGGTGACGACGGACGAAAATACCTGGGGCAACGTGGTCACGATCCCGCTGAGCACCTACTCGCCGGGCTTCTTCCTCAACACGACCAACATCGCCGACGCGCTCGACGGAAATTACAAGCTGATCACCGCATCCAACCCGGCGGTCCGCGGCCAGACGATCCAGCTTTATTGCAACGGCCTGGGCGACGTGAACAACCGTCCGGCGGACGGAGTGGGCGCGCCTTCGGACCCGAACAACCTGGCGACCACCAAACTCACTCCGGTGGTCATGATCGGCGGACAGCAGGCCCAGGTGGTTTTCAGCGGCCTCGCGCCGGGTTTCGTCGGTCTGTACCAGGTGAACGCGACGGTGCCGGCCGGCATCAGCGCCGGCAGCCAGCCGATCACGATTTCCATCGGCGGCGCGACTTCGCCTGCGCAGACGGCGGGCTCTTCGCCGCAGACCATCATGATTCCGGTCAAATAGCGATATACTCGTCGTTCTCCTTATGGCGAATCCGAAATACGCCGTCTCCGACAAAGCGATGCCCGTCGCCGAGCTGGTAGACACGCTCAGCGACGGCACCAAAGTCAAACGCCGCGCCCCCCGCATGCGCGCCTGCAGCGAAAAAGACGAAAAAGGCAAACTCTGCGCCGGCCACCTCAAGCGCTGGTATTTCTTCGGCGACGAAGTCAAGCAGAAGTACGGCGCCGATGCCGAAATCTACCGCTGCGAGCATTGCAAAACGTTATACCTGCCGAATGAGGAAGAGGTCCCGAGAACCGGGACGTTGAGCTACTGAGCTATTAGCTGTTAGCTATTAGCTGTTAGCACGCGTCTGCGCGGATTGGGGTCGCCGAGTGTTTGCATGAAGGATTTCAGGGAACTGATGGTCTGGCATAAGGCTCATCAGTTAGCGCTGGCAGTCTACGCCGCAACAATCGGTTTTCCGCGGGAAGAGGTTTATGGTTTGACGGCCCAAATTCGTCGCGCGGCCGTTTCCGTACCGGCGAACCTCGCCGAGGGGTGCGGACGCAACGGCGAGGCGGAAATTGCACGCTTCTGCTCCATAGCCGCCGGGTCCACGAGCGAAGTGGAATACCACCTGCTCCTATCCAAGGATCTTCACTACCTTCCAGATGATGCCTACGCGGAACTAGCGGCGTAAGCGGGCGAAGTCAAACGCATGTTGAACGCACTCATCAAAACGCTGAAATCCGCGAAGCGTGCTGACGCGAGCTAATGGCTGACAGCTAATCGCTAACAGCTCCAAAAAAGAAAAACCGCATCGGCCCGGCCCCTAGACCTTTGGGACCGAATCCGATGCGGCTCGCCCTGGGTGTGGGCTGGGATCCGGCGTCGGGCTGCCTGGATTATGAGCATTTACCGTTCGATTCCTGGTCAGGTCCGCGTCCTATATTTTTCCTCACCAGAAACGCCAGACAACTACCGCTACCTTAGACCCCCCGGAGAGATCGTTTGAAAACCGCTGACACAAAAAACCCCTCTGCAGCAACCAACAAGGGAAGACTAGTAAGCTAAAACTATTGCAAACACCGGCTCCCGCAAGCACGCTGTCTCTTCGGCTCACTCTTCTTCCGCCTGCCTGTTGCAGCAGAGGGCAGGTTTGAAAGGTACTTCGCCAATTCAGAACCATAAATAGCAATCGGACACCCACGTGTCAATCTCTGGAAGGCTTTTTGTTTCAAATAATTTGTACGGAACTCGCCCAAGCGGCTGTCCCAGGGTTGGGCCGGGGTGTGTCCCTATGACACAATCGGGTCATGCGCACCCTCCGGACTACCGGAATCGTAGTCGCGCTGGCGCTGGCGTGGGTGCCGGCTTCCCCGGTCCGCGCCCAGACCTCGCCGGACGACCCTATCGTGGTCTCCGCCGAGCATCCCCGCCTGCTGTTGCGCCCGGCGCGCCTGCGCCTGCTGAAGCGCGAGCGGGAACGCACCTCGATGCGCTGGCAGCAGCTTGAAGCGCTGGTCCAGGGGAATGCCGAATTTCCCGAGCCCGGTTTCGCCTACGCGCTCTACTATGCCGTCTCGAGCGATGCCGCGGCGGGCCAGAAAGCCGTCGCCTGGGCGCTCGGTCCGGCCACCGATCTCCGGCAGATGGCGCTGGTCTTCGACTGGTGCCTGCCGCTGCTGACGGCCGACCAGCAGCACGCCCTCGTCTCCCGCATCCAGAAGCGTATGGCCGAAACCGCGGCAGACAATTCCGTCTCCGCCGTGCGCTCCCGCATCTTCGCCGCCATCGCTCTATTCGATGAGACCCCGCAGGGACCACGCCAGGAGCTCGACCGCGACGTGCGCGGCTGGTGGCTCGGCAAACTGGCTCCCGCTCTCAAGAGCGGCCGCGGCGTGCTGGAGCGCGACGATGCCTACCCGTTCTGGGAACTGCTGCACGCCGTGCGCGATACCACCAATCTCGATCTCCGCGACGACGCTGTCGATTACTTCAAGGATTATCCGCTCGAACACCTGCTCAGCTACTATCCCGCGACATACCCATCGCCTGAGAACGACTACTACATCGGCGCGTCGCCCAAGACAGGCGAGCCCGACCTGCGTCTCGCGGTTCTTTCCCGCGCGGCCGAGATGGCGATGACGGCATTCGACGTCAATGCGCCCGAGACGCAGATCCTGCAGGGCTGGCTCATGCACGACCGTTTCCTCATGCGCAGCCCCTTCGGTGCGCCTTACGAGTTTCTGTGGGCCAATCCCTACCAGCCCGGGCTGAGCTACGTCAATGCGCCCCTGGTGCTCTACGATTCCACATCCGGCAGGCTGTTCGTGCGCTCCAGTTGGGAGGAGAGCGCGCGCTGGTTCGGCGCTTTCGATGGCGTGATGCAGACGTTCTCCGACGGCCGCGCCGTGAACCTCAATCCGGAACTGGCCGCACCGCCGCTCCCCATGACGGAAGCCACGATCTGCTTCGGAAAAGTCTCGAGGAAATTCACGGTGGCTCTGGAAGATGCACAGCCTGTTTTCGTGGTCGGTCTGGAGCCGCGCCACAGCTACGCGGTCGAAGTGGACGACGAAGAGCTTTACGAAGCGACCAGCGACCCAGCCGGCATCCTGTCGCTCGATGACGTGCCCTCCGGCAAAGCAGTCGGCATCCGGCTCTCGGAGTTGCGGCCGTCCAGCGCGCAGTGACCGGTCAATACTTGACGACTTCCTCGAAATCCACGTTGCCGCCGGAAATCACCACCCCGACGCTGCGCACGTCCTCCGGCAGCTTTCCGAAAAGCACGGCCGCCGCGGGGACGGCGCCGCTCGGTTCCACCAGGATCTTCAGGTGCAGCAGCAGAAACTTCACCGCGGCGCGAATCTCGTCGTCGCTCACCAGCAGGATGCGCTCGACGAGGCGCTGGACCACGGGGAATGTCAGTTCACCGGGCTTGGGCGAGCGCAATCCGTCGGCAATGGTATTGGGATGCGGCACCGCCACGCGCTCGCCGGCCGCCATGGAAAGAAAGGTGTCGTTGGCGCCTTCGGGTTCGGCTCCGAAGACGCGGATCGCGGGATACATCTCTTTGGCAATGGTCGCGGTTCCGGAAATCAGCCCGCCGCCGCCCACGGGAGTCAGGACGGCATCGAGCGGTCCGGTCTCCTCGAGCAGTTCCATGGCGGCGGTGCCCTGTCCCGCCATGATCATCGGGTGATCGAACGGCGGCACCAGCGTGGCGCCGGTCTCCTTGAGGATCGCGCCGGCGATGGCTTCGCGGCTTTCCGAAAACCGGTCGTAGGTGACGATTCGGGCGCCGTACGCCCGCGTGGCCTCCATTTTGGCTCGCGGCGCGTCTTGCGGCATGACGATGGTTGCCTGCGCGCCCACGTGGCGCGAAGCAATCGCCACCGCCTGCGCGTGATTCCCCGAGGAATAGGTGACGATTCCGCGCGAGACCGCCTCTTTGGGCAGAGACAGAATCAGATTGGAAGCGCCGCGGATCTTGAACGCTCCGCCGCGCTGCAGGTTTTCACACTTGAAGAAGACGCGCCGGTCCGCGGCGGCATCGAACGCATCCGACGCCAGCACGGGAGTCCGCCGCGCCAGCACCGGGATGCGCTGCGCCGCCGCGCGCACATCCGCACCAGTAATCGCCAGTTCCATCTCTACGAAAGTAACAGCTTTGCGTTTGTCCCACACGACGCGGAAGACCTCCCCTCAATAACGGAAGAGCCAGCGGGCCTTTTCGAGCAGCCTTTCGGTATTGGGGAGGAAGGCGTCCTCCAGCGGCGGACTGTAGGGCACGGGCGTATCCGGCGCGGTGACGCGAACGATCGGCGCATCCAGGTATTCGAATACGGATTCGGTAATGGAAACCGCCAATTCTCCCGCGATGCCGCCGGTACGGGTGTCCTCATGTAGCAGGAGCACTTTGGACGTCTTGCGGACGCTCTCGCACACCGTCTCGCGATCGAGCGGAAGCAGCGTGCGGAGATCGATCACCTCGACGGACGCGCCGTCTTCGGCGGCCATTTTTTCGGCGGCCTCGAGGGCCGTCCATACCATGGCGCCGTAAGTGACGATGGTGAGGTCGCTCCCTTCGCGGGCGACCTTCGCCTTGCCGATAGGAACGGTGAAATCGCCCGCGGGCAGTTCCTCTTTGATGCGCCGGTAAAGACCCTTGTGTTCGAAGAAAATCACGGGGTCGTTGTCGCGAACCGCGGACTTGATGAGGCCCTTGGCGTCATAAGGCGTGGCGGGGCAGACGACTTTCAGGCCGGGGACTTTGACGAACCACATCTCGGGGTTCTGCGAATGGAACGGGCCGCCATGGATGCCGCCGCCCGAGGGCGCGCGGACGACAATGGGGACAGCCGCGCCCCAACGGAAACGGCACTTGGCTGCGAAGTTGACGATCTGATCGAAGCCGCAGGAGATGAAATCGGCGAACTGCATTTCCGCGACCGGGCGCAGGCCCATGAGTCCGGCGCCGATGGCAGCGCCCACGATGCCTGCTTCGGAGATGGGCGTATCGACCACGCGCTTTTCCCCGAAGTGCTCGAAGAAACCGGCGGTGACTTTGAAGGCTCCGCCGTAAACGCCGATGTCCTCGCCCAGCAGGAAGACGTCGGGGTCGCGCTCCATCTCTTCCCACAGACCTTCGCGGATGGCTTCCAGGTAGGTAGTCGACATGGGCTATTCGTAGACGCCTTCGGTGAGGGTGGCGGGGTCGGGGAAAGGGCTGCGCTCGGCCCAGGCGACGGCTTCATCGACTTCGGCGCGAACGGCGGCGCGGGCGCGGTCCAGACCCTCCCGGTCGTTCCAACCGTTATCTGTGATGGCGGCTTCGAGGCGCGTGATAGGGTCGAGTTTGCCCCATTCGTCGAAGAGACCTTGTGGAACGTAGTGGGCGGCATCGTGCGCGGAGTGGCCGGTCATGCGGAACGTTTTGCACTCGAGGAGGTAGGGGCCTTTGCCCGAGCGGGCATGATCGGCGGCACGCTGCGTGGCGGCATGCACGGCCAGGACGTCGTTGCCATCGACGATTTCGGCGGGAATGCCGTAGGCGGGGCCACGATCGGCCACGTTGGCGACGGCCATCTGCAGATGGAGCGGCGTCGAGTAGGCGTACTGATTGTTGTTGCAGATGAACACCACGGGCAATTTCTGGACGGCGGCCATGTTGACGCCTTCGTGCCAGTCGCCGCGGCTGGTAGAACCGTCGCCGAAGTAGCTGAAGGCCACGCCATCGATACCCTTATAGCGCAGCGCCATGGCGGCGCCGGCGGCGACGGGAACGGTTGCCGCGAGGGCGCTGATGATGGAGACGATCCCGCTGGAAAGATCGCCCATGTGCATGTTGCCGTCGCGGCCGTGCGTCAGGCCATCCTGGCGGCCCATGTATTGGGCGAAAATGCGGCCCAGGGGAACGTTGCGGACGAAGAAAACGGCCATGTCGCGGTGCGACGGGAAGAGGACGTCCTGGGGTTGTGCGACGAGGGCGCTGCCTACGGGAATCGCCTCCTGCCCGCGGCCGACATAAACACCGCCGACGATTTTGCCCTGCCGGTATAGCTTGCGCTCGATGCGGTCTTCGACTTCGCGCATGAGCGACATGTAATACAGGCAGCGGCGGGCCAGTTCGGGGTCGGCGGCGGCGGTGGTCTGGGCGGCCTTTTTGCGTTTCAGCGGACGGGTAGCGGGCACCGCGCTCATGGAAAACCTCATTGTGGACGTAACCGGTAGTATAACGCCATTAAAGGGGTGAAATATCAGGCGCCGGGCGGCTCTGGGGAAGGGAGGTGGAAGTCCGCGGCTCCAGTGGAGGCCGGAGCCGCGGTGTTCAAGGTTTAGTGATTAGAATGTGTACTTTAACGTCATTTGGAAGCGCCGGGCGTAGTTGCTGACGGTGGAGGCGCTGATCTGTCCGAATCCGGTATCCAGGGGCGTCTGCGCCGTGGTTGCCGACATGTTCGGATTGGGGAACAGGGGATGGTTGCCGGCGTTCAGCGCTTCCGCGCGGAACTCGATATTCCTGCCTTCGGTGATCCGCGTCTTCTTCACCAGCGCGAGATCGAGGTTATTCATCCGTGGGCCGCGGATCTGCGAGAACCGGAAGGGCCAGGTGCGGATTTGATTGCTCAACAACTGCCGCGAGGACGCCGTTTCGAAATTGGCGACATTGAACCAATGTTCGGGGCCGCGCTGGTCGAGGGGCAGGAGAATGTTCGCCGGGTTGCCGTAGTAGATGACATTGCCCCATGGCAGGGCAAAGCCGCTCTGCAGGCCCCAGATGCCGGAGACTTCCCAGCCTTCCACCAGCCGTTCCACGACGCCGTGGCTGCGGGAAAGCAGCGCCCGGTCTTTGCCGAACGGGAGCGCCCAAATGCCGCTGATGTTGAAGCGGTGCGGCGCATCCAGGTCGGAGATTTCGCGCAGCGGCAACGGATCGGAGGCGTTCAGCAGGTTCACGGCCTGCTGCCACTTGGCGAACGTGTAGCTTCCTACGGCCATGAATCCCTTCGAGAAACGCCTGCTGGCAGTGAACTGGAGGCTGTGATACCAGGAGTAGCCGGTGTTCTCGGTGGTATTCAGAGCGTTCGAGCCGAACGCCGGGTACGGCGAGAGCAGGGTCTGGCGCGAGATCGTTGTGCTGGTGTAGGTGGATTGCGTGTTTCCCGGCACCAGGTTGTACATCGGGTTTGAGATGCTGGCGCTCAGATAGTTGTTCCAGGTGTCGTCGCGCGTAGGCAGAGTGCTCCAGTATTGCCGCGGCAGGGCGTTGATATTGCGGGTGACCTCGATGTGGTTGGTCTTGGTGCCCACATACGCTGCCTCGAATACAAAGTTGTGGAACTGCCGCTGCAAGCTGGCTTCCCAGCGCATGGTGACCGGTACTTTCGGATTCTGGTTGAAGAAGGTGAAGCCCTGCCCGAGATACGTCTGGTAACCGGCGGCGGCTCCTACCGGCTCCGTCACACCGTTCGGAAACGGATTGGCGAGGGTCGTGATGAAGTGGAGTCCGTTGTCGGTGGTCAGCACCATATTGGTATTTTGCGTGAATCCGTTCTGCTGCACGTCGCCGCGCCGCTGGCCGAGGAATCCGGCGAACATTCCGAAGCCGCTGCGGAAGACGGTGTTGGTATCGAGCTGGTAGGCAAGCCCCACGCGCGGCATCACGACATTCTTGGGCGTGTGATAGAGCATGCCGTCGTTGCCGTTCAGCCCTTCGAACGTCATGCCGCCGTGCAGCGCAAATGCGCTCGGAGACAGCTGTTCGAAGCCGCCGGAAATATTGGGATAGAGATTCGCATAGGCCGCCTGCGCCGCGGCGGAAATCGGCTGTAAGTAGCTGGTGTCGAAACCCAGTGTGCTGCGGTTGAAGCGTTCGTGGAGGGGCGTTTCGAATTCGTAGCGCACTCCCAGGTTGAGTGTGAGCTTGGGAGTCACTTTCCAGTCGTCCTGCACGAAGAAACCCCAGTTGCCGGACTGTTCGATGTAATCGGACTGGCGGGTAATGCTGCCGGAATCGGGGAGACCGAGCAGCAATTCCGCCACAGACTGGCCGATGCTGCCGGGCGAGGTGGCGGAGTTATCCTGCGGTCCGCGTACCCAGGTGGAACCGAACGTGAACTGGCCGGACTGCTGGTTGCTGTAGAAGCGGTCGCCCTGCTGATACACGCGGTATTCGAATCCGGTGCGGATGGAGTGCGGTCCGGCGGCTTTGGAGAGGGTGGAGGAGACGGTGTGGTTCACCGTCGGCCGGTTTTCATTCGTCTGCCCGTTGCTGATGTAGCCGGTCAGGTTGATGCGGGGGAAGCGCGCCTGCGCCGTGCCCACCTGGTTGACGAACTGCTGCGAAAATCCGAGCGATGCCAGATCGAACCCGATGGCCTGGTCGGGCGCGTCCGTGCCGCGGATGAACCGGTTGTAGCTGTAGCGCGTATCGAGCACCATTGTCGGCGTCAGCGTGAAGGTGTGATCGATCATCGCGGTCTTAGAGTAGAACCAGAAGTGCGTGCCCACGAACGCATTGTTGAAATACTGGTTGTACAGGCTGTTGCGCGTATAGGTGCTATAGCGGACGAAGAAGCGCTGGCGGTCGCCGATGTTCTGGTCGGCGCGTGCCGTGAGGTTGTAATACTTGGCTCTCTCGGCGATGCTGGCGTCGCGATAGTTGCCCAGCCCGGTGACGTCGCCCACGCTCTTTTCCGTGCTCGGGTAGTAGCCCAGAATCTTGACGCCCACGGGGTCGAAGCGGTTCGACGGAATGATATTGTTCGGGAACGGCGTCTCCGTGTAGCGGCCGTTGACCGGACCCGTGCGCGTGGCGGGGTCGTAAATCGCATACGAGGAGCCGGCGGCCAGAAGTGCCGAGAAGTCTCCGGAGCGCTCCGCCGGAGTGGGCACCGTGTTTGTGGTGTCGTCGTGCCGCGGGCGGGAATCGTGGATGCCTTCATAGCCGAAGAGGAAGAAGGTCTTGTTCCGCCCGTGATAGATGTGCGGAATATAAGCCGGGCCGCTGAAGGACCCGCCCCACGTGTTGAACAAAAAGTTGGGACGAGGCACAAACGGGATGGCCTTGTTGTTGAAGAAATCGTTGGCCCAGAAACTGGGGCGCTGGAAGGAGTACCGGGCGTCGCCGTGAAAGTCGTTGGTGCCGCTCTTGATGCTGATGTTCGTGACGCCGCCCTGCGTCTGGCCGAACTGCGCGTCGAACGTGGCGGTCTGCACCTTGAATTCCTGCACGATATCGGTAGGCGGCACATAGGATGCCGTCACCTGCAGCGGGTTGGCGCGCGAAGTGGTGGGTGCGCCGTCGATGGTGATGTCATTGAGCAAACCGCTGACGCCGCCCATCGAGAAATTGACGATGTGGGTGGGCTCGAAGGGCCGGTCCAGCCGGATGCTGCCGTTGTAGGTCACGCCCGCGGAGAGCCCGATCAGGAGAAATGGATTGCCGTAAGAGATCGGCAGGCTGGAAACGCGGCGCGAATCCACCACGGCGCCCAGGGAGGCGGACTCGGTATTCATGAGCGGCGCCTCACCGGTTACGGTAACGCTCTGTTCGGAGGCGCCGACTTCGAGCGAGAGGTTGATTTCCAGGCGGTCGGCGACGCGTACCTCGATGCCCTCCCGCAAGGTCCTCTTGAAGCCGGGAGCGGTCACCTCGATCTGATAGATGCCGGGCGGCAGGAACGTGGCGTGATAATAGCCGTCCGTGGAGGTTTGCTGCTGGACTTTGGTGCCGATTGCGGCGTTTGTAACCACAACCTGGGCGTCTGGAATCACTGCTCCCGACGGATCCGTGATTCTTCCCGTGATGGCTCCGCGTGTGTCCTGCGCCCAGGCGGGCACACCGGCGGCGACCGCCAGCAGCGCCAGGAGCGCCAAGCTGCGACGTAACATTTGAATACTCCTTCACCCGCGGCGGGCGGTGAAATCCCGCCACCCGGTCCGCGACTCACCCCGGCATAAACGCGCGACGGCGCTGCTCGGAAATTAAACCGGCCTTTGACTCAGCCGGAACTCGTTACGGCTGCACCGAAAGCGATGCTGCTGCCGATTCATTCACCCGTGACCAGAATCTTGCGAGCCTGGTAGTCCTCGTTGTCAAACCCCGTTGGTAACCGCTGCCATAAGTTTAAGATCTTTTAATCTTATATACAAGGACCTCATTTCCAGCGGCCCGAGGAGGGCTGGAGCTGAAGGCGCGGTCAAAAGGGGCTGCGCCTCCGCCGGAGCGCAGAATTCTTGGGTATACAATGACAGTCACCCCGATTTATGACGCCGGAGCGATGGCAACGAATCGAGGCCCTGTACCACGCAGCGCTGGAACGGGAAGCCGGGGACCGGAGCGCATTCCTGACCGAGGCCTGCGGGGACGATGAGGGGTTGCGCCGCGAGGTCGAGGGACTGCTGGAACAGAGTGGTTCGCTGCTCGACCGCCCGGCGTGGGAAGCCCTTCCGGCGCGGGAGGAAGATGCCTCGCAGCCGCGGCTTTCGTCGGGCGCACGACTGGGTCCTTACCGGATTGAAGCACCCATCGGCGCCGGGGGCATGGGCGAAGTGTTCCGCGCGACCGATACGCGCCTGCACCGCACCGTGGCGGTGAAGATCCTGCCCCGGGACAGGATGGCCGATCGGGAGCGCAAGCTGCGGTTCGTGCAGGAGGCGCGGGCGGCTTCAGCGCTGAACCATCCCAATATCGTGACGCTGCACGATATCGCGAGCGACCGCGGCGTGGACTACCTGGTCATGGAATACGTGGCGGGCAAGCCGCTGGACCGCCTCATCGCGGGCAAGGCGCTCCCACCGGCGCAGACGATCGATTACGGTGTGCAGATCGCAAGCGCTCTGGCGGCGGCCCACGCGGCCGGGATCGTGCATCGCGATATCAAGCCGGCGAACCTGATTGTGACTGCGCCGGACCGCAGTTCCGGCGGCGGTGTGGTGAAGGTGCTGGACTTCGGGCTGGCGAAGCGGGAACTGCCGGCGCCGGGGGCCGACGGCGCTACACACACCATGGAGCCTTCGCTGACGCAAACCGGAGTCGCGATCGGGACACTGGCTTACATGTCTCCGGAGCAGGCGCGGGGCGAGGAGGTGGACGCGCGCACGGACCTGTTTTCTTTCGGCGCGGTGCTGCACGAAATGGCGACCGGACGGCGGCCGTTTGCAAAACCGCTGGATTGGACGCTGCCGGCCGCGGATTCCCTGCCCGCGGAGTTGCGGCCGATCGTGCGCAAGCTGCTGGAAAGCGACCGCGAGATGCGCTACCAGCACGCGGCGGAGGTTCGCACCGATCTCCTGCGGCTGCAGCGGGCGGAAACAAAACCGGCGGCCAGGCGCTGGAAGATCGTTGCGCCCGCGGCGGTGGTGCTGGTGGTGCTTTCGCTGGCGGGTTACTTCCGTCTGCGGGGCACCCCCAAACTCACCGACAAAGACACCATCGTTCTCGCCGATTTCAGCAACCAGACCCGCGATGCCGTCTTCGACCAGACGCTGCGGCAGGGCCTGGCGATCCAACTGGAGCAGTCCCCATTCCTGAGCCTGATTTCCGACGAGCGCATTCAGCGCACGCTGGGCATGATGAGCCAGCCCGCGGACGCGCGGCTCACCCCGGGGCTTGGACGGCAGATCTGCGAGCGAACCGGGAGCGCCGCTGTTCTCGATGGATCGATTGCACCGCTGGGCAGCGAATATGTGTTGTGGCTGCGCGCCACGGACTGCCACGGCAACGTGCTTGACGAAGAGCAGGCGCAGGCGTCGAAAAAAGAAGACGTCTTGAATGCGCTGAGCCGGATGGCCGCGCGCTTTCGGACACGGGTTGGCGAATCGCTGGCGATGGTGCAACGGCACTCCACTCCGCTGGCCGATGCTACGACGCCTTCGCTCGACGCCTTGAAAGCCTTCAGCTCCGGTTACACGCTTCTCCTCCGAAAAGGAGATGGCGACGCGGCACTACCGTTTTTCCGGCGCGCGGTTGAGCTCGACCCGAACTTCGCGATGGCGCATGCTTTCATCGGCAGGGTCTACGGCGATATGGGCGAGAACGCGCTCTCAACAGAGGCTCTGCGCGAAGCCTGGCGGTTACGGAACCGGACTACCGATGCCGAACGTTTCTTTATCACGGCCAATTACCATCTGCAGGTGACGGGCGATCTGCGGAAGGCGCGGGAAACCTTCGAACTGTGGGAGCAGACCTACCCCCGAGAGGTGATCCCACCGGGGTTGCTCGCGGGGGAAGTCTACCCGTTCTTCGGAGAGTATGAAAAAGCGATCGCGGCCGCCAAAAGACTGATGGCGCTGGACCCGATCGTTCCTTTTTCCTATGTCTGTATGGCGACCGCCCAGCAATTCCTCGGCCGCCTCGAAGATGCCGGCGCCACCTACCGGATGGCCAACGAGCGTGGGAGGGAGATTCCTGAAATGCTGGTGCAGCGCTACGATCTCGCCTTTGTGAGGGGCGACCAGGCGGGTGTGGAAAGGATCGCAGCAGAGTGCCTGGGCAAGGCGGGAGTCGAAGATTGGATAACGTACCACCATGGGATGATCCTGGCGTATTCGGGTCATCTACGGCAGGCCAAGGATGCCGCGCAGCGTGCGGCGGCGATGGATCAGCAGGGAGCAGCGCACGATCGAGCGGCGCTGTTCGAGACCGCGGTAGCGCTCTGGGACGCCTTTTTCGGAAATACCGCCGCAGCCCGGCAAGACGCGGCGGAAGTGCTGCGGCTCTCCAGGGAGCGCGACGCGGAGTATGGCGCCGCGTTAGCCCTGGCGCTGGGGGGCGACTCTCCGGCGGCGGGAGAACTCGCCGGCGACCTTGCCAAACGCTTTCCCGAGGATTCCTCGGTGCACCTGGACTATTTGCCGGCCTTGCGCGCTGTTCTCGCGATGAATGGCGGCCGCCCCGCGCAGGCAATCGAAGCGCTGCTGCCGGCCATACCCTATGACTTCGGCGTGCCGATGAGCTGGTTTAACGGATCTTTCGGAGCTTTATACACCGTGTATCTGCGCGGTCAGGCATACCTGGCGATGCATCGCGGCCCGGAAGCGGCAGCCGAGTTTCAGAAGATTCTCGACCACCGGGGCATTGTCGCTGCCGATCCCATTGGCGCTCTGGCGCATCTGAAACTCGGGCGGGCGCTCATGCTGGCAGACGACAGGGTCAAAGCAAAAGCGGCCTATGAAGAGTTTCTGGACCTCTGGAAAGAGGCCGACCCGGACATTCCCATTCTGAAACAGGCCAAGGCGGAATACGAGGCCCTGCGATGAGCGAGAGGCTTACACGCTCTTGGCGTTGAGATGCCGGTAGAAGCCGAAATCCGCGCCGGTGATCATTTTGGCGGCGAAGATGATCTGGCCGGTGTGCATGGAAAAATGCTCCACCACGTGATAAACGGCTTCGAGCACGCTGACATCGTATCCCTGGATGGTCAGCCGTTCGGTCAGGCGCTCGAGCGGCAGGGAGGCGATGACCAGATCGGCCTCTTCGACGGCGGTGCGCAGGCGGGCCATCAATTCGGCAACCGCGACGCCGCCGTGGGAGGCGAATTCGCGATCGCGCTGGCGCACATCGGGCGCACCGCCCACGCCTGAGACGATCCACTGGCGAACATTGCCGGCCAGGTGCAGCATCAAATTGCCGACTGCGTTTTCATTCTCGCCGCCGCGCGACCAGACCTGTTCCGTAGTGAGCGCGGTGACGCAGGTTTCGATGCGGCCGGTGAGTTCGCGCAGTCTTCTGCTGGAGCACTCGAGGAAGAGGCTGCCTGCTGTTTCCATGCAGCGATCTTAACTCTTCTTGCGGGAAGATTTTTTGGCCGCGCTCTTCTTTTTGGCCGCGCCTTTCTTTTTGGCTGCGCCCTTCTTGGCGGCGGCCTTCTTAGCGGACGCCTTTTTCTTGGACGATGCGGTATTCTTGGTTGCCACTCCTGTTTTCTCCCTTTTCGCAGTATAGAGGACGTGTCCGCGAAAACCGCAATTCCATTGGAGCGAAATCGCACGACTTGAAAGCGCGTTTGGGTATCCTGAAAGGTTGAAGGAAACGGTTCACATTATCGGCGGCGGCCTGGCGGGAACGGAAGCGGCGTGGCAGGCATCGCGGCGCGGCGCGCGCGTGGTGCTGCACGAAATGCGGCCGGTGCGGCGCACGCCGGCGCATCAGACCGATCGCCTGGCCGAGTTGGTGTGCAGCAATTCGCTGAAGAGCGAATCGGAATCCACCGCGCCGTGGCTGTTGAAGGAAGAGCTGCGCCGCATGGATTCACTGCTGCTGCGCGCGGCGCAGAAGGCGCGGGTGCCCGGCGGGCACGCACTCACCGTGGACCGCGAGGCTTTTTCCACCGAGGTGACTTCCGCGATAGAAGGCGATGCATCGATCGAATTGCGGCGCGAGGAGGTGACGGAACTCGCGGATGACGCCATCACCGTGATTGCCAGCGGTCCGCTGACGAGCGACGCGCTGGCACGGGAAATCGCCCGCCTCACCGGCAGCGAGCGGCTGTATTTTTATGACAGCATCAGCCCCATCGTAGACGCGGAGAGCGTGGACACGACCGTGGCGTTTTGGGCGTCGCGCTATGGGAAATCGACGGACGGCACCGACGATTATCTGAACTGCCCGCTGGACCGCGAGCAGTACGAACGATTCGTCGCCGAATTGCTGAACGCGGAGGCCGTGGCGGCGCACATTGCCGAGGACGAGACTCCGTTTTTCGAAGCGTGCCTGCCTATCGAGGAACTGGCGCGGCGCGGGCGCGAAACGCTGCGCTTCGGTCCCATGAAACCGATGGGGCTGACCGATCCGCGCACCGGACGCCGGCCCTACGCGGCGGTGCAGCTCCGGCAGGAGAATCTGCGCGCCGACAGCTTTAACCTGGTGGGGTTTCAGAACCATCTGAAGTTCGGCGAGCAGGCGCGCATTCTGCGCATGATTCCGGGGCTGGAGCGCGCCGAGTTTCTGCGCTTCGGGCAGATTCACCGCAACACGTACATCAACGCGCCGGCGCTGCTTTCGCCGTGCCTGCAGTTGAGGGCGCGCCCGCGGGTGTTGTTCGCGGGGCAGATTTCGGGAGTCGAAGGGTACGTCGAAGCCATCGCTACCGGGCTGATGGCGGGAATGCACGCAGCCGCGCTGGCCGCGGGGGAAATGCCGGTGGCGCTGCCGCGGGAGACCGCGCTGGGCTCGCTCTGCAATTACATTTCGGGAGCCGACGCGCGCAACTATCAGCCCGCCAACATCACCTTCGACCTGCTGCCGCAGCTCGACGAAGAGACGCGGCGCGCTCTGCGGCACGATAAGCAGGCGCGGCACGCCGAAGTCTGCCGGCGGGCCCTGGCCGGCCTGGCCGGATACCTGGAGGCGCGGCGCGGCGTCTGCCCGGCCTGAGCATGCTCGCCGAAGAGATCCAGCGATATCTCGAGGAACTGGCGCGCACCGGCGCATCGGAGCATACACTTGCGGCCTATGGTGCCGACCTGCGGCAGTTCCTGGAGTATTTTTCGCCGCCCGGCACGGCGCCTCCCGAACCGGCGGCGCTCGATCTGCTGCTGCTGCGCGAGTGGATGGCGGGACTGTACCGCGACGAGCTGGCCGCCGTCACCATCCGCCGCAAACTGGCGGCCGTGCGCGGCCTGTTCCAGTTCATGCTGCGCGAGGGAGTGGTGTCCGTCAACGTGGCGCGGCTGGCGCGCACGCCCAAGGCGCCGAAAAAACTCCCGGAGGTGATGACGCAGGAACAGGCCAACGCGCTGGTGGATGGCGTGGCATCCAACAAGCTGGAGCGGCCGTTTCCGGCCCGCGACCGTGCCATTTTTGAGCTGCTCTACGGCTGCGGCGTGCGCGTCAGCGAACTGGTGGGGCTGAACCTGGAAGATCTCGACCGCGGGGAAGGCTGGATCCGCGTACGCGGCAAAGGGCGCAAAGAGCGGCAGGTTCCGCTGCCCGGCAAAGCCCGCGAGGCGCTGGAGCGCTACCTTTCGGAGCGCGCCGTGGTGCGCGATGAACCGGCGGTGTTTCTCAATTACCGGCGCTCGCGGTTGACCGCGCGCGGCATCGCGGGAATCGTCAAGATGTACGCCACGTATCTGACGGGCGACCCTTCGCTGCATCCGCATAGTTTCCGGCATGCCTATGCCACGCACCTGCTGGCGGATGGCGCGGACTTGCGCGCCATCCAGGAGCTGCTGGGGCACGCGCGGCTTTCCACCACGCAGAAGTACACGCAGGTTTCGCTGACGGACCTGATGGCGGTGTACGACAAGGCGCATCCGAAAGCATGAGAAGCTGGAGCACCGTTTCCCGCGGCTTCGGTTCTGACTGGCGCCGCGAGTTTCGTCCCATGCTGCGGATGGCGATTCCGCTGGTGACGGCGGAACTGGGCTGGATGACGATGGGAATCGTCGACAGCATCATGGCGGGGAGACTGGGCGCGGCGGCGCTCGGCGCAGGCAGCCTGGGCGGCATGGTGTTTTACCCGGTGGTCATCGCGGGCACCGGCATGCTGCTGGGGATCGACACGCTGGCGGCACAGGCCTTCGGCGCGAGCGACCTGGCGGAGTGCCGCCGCGCGTTGATTCAGGGGCTGTGGCTGTCGCTGGCCATGACCATCCCGCTGATGGCGGTGATCTGGGCGCTGATTCCCGTGCTGCGCGCCGGCGGGACGAATCCCGACGTGATGCTGCCGCTGGTTCCGTACATGCAGGCGCTGAACTGGGGGATTCTGTTCCTGCTCTTGTACGCGGCATTTCGCCGCTACTTGCAGGCGGTCGACGTGGTGAAGCCGGTGATGTTCGCAACCGTCAGCGCCAACCTGGTCAACGTGCTGGGAAACTGGGTGCTGATGTACGGGCATTGGGGCGTGCGGCCCATGGGGCTGGAAGGCTCCGGCTGGTCCACTTCCCTTTCGCGTCTTTACATGGCCGGGGTGCTGGGCGCGACCGTAGTGTGGCACGAGCGCAAGCACGACAATCTGCTGTTTCGCGTGAGCTGGCGGCCGGAACTGGCGCGCATCCGAAAACTGGCGGAGCTGGGGCTGCCGGCGGCCGGGCAGATTCTGTTCGAAGGCGCGGTGTTCGGCGTGGTGACGGCGCTGGCGGCGAGGCTGGACGAAGTTTCGCTCGCGGCGCACGCCATCGCGGTGCAGACCATCGCCACCACCTACATGGTGCCGCTGGGAATCAGTTCGGCGGCGGCGGTGCGGGTGGGGCAGGCCGTGGGGCGCGGCGACCGGCAGGGCGCGGCGGAAGCCGGATGGACCGCGCTCGGCATGGGCACCGTCTTCATGGCGGGCGCCGGCGTGGTGCTGGCGGTCGTTCCGCAGGCGCTGGTGCGCATTTTTATCGGGAACGCGGCGGTGATCGCGAGCGGAGCGGTGCTGCTGCGCATCGCCGCGCTCTTCGAGTTGTTCGACGGACTGCAGACGGTTTCGACCGGCGCGCTGCGCGGCCTGGGCGATACGCGCAGCCCCATGCTGGCCCACCTGGCGGGATACTGGGTGGCCGGGCTTCCGATTGCCTACGTGCTCTGCTTCCCGCTCGGTTGGGGTGTGCGCGGAATCTGGGTGGGGCTGACCACGGCGCTGATCGCGATCGGCGTGGCGCTTCCGGCGGTTTGGCATCGGAGGCTCCGCGATGCGACAATCCCTGTGAGGAACCCCACGCTGGAGGATAGATGAGTCCGCAGGAAGTTTTGGAATTTGCGAAGAAAAACGATGCCAAGCAGCTCGACTTGCGCTTTACCGACATTCCGAGTTTGCAGCATCACGTCTCTTACCCGATCGGGGAGCTGGAAGAAGACAGCTTCGAGGAAGGCTTCGGCATGGATGGATCGAGTATCCGCGGCTGGGCGGCGATCCACGAAAGCGACATGCTCCTGATCCCGGATGCGAATACCGCGTTTATGGACCCCTTCGCCGAGATCCCCACGCTTGTGATGTACGGCGATATCAAAGACCCCATCACCAAGCAGCGTTACGAGCGCGATCCGCGTTGGATCGCCCAGAAAGCCGAGATGTACCTGAGGAACAGCGGCGTCGCGGATACGGCGTATTTCGGCGCGGAAGCGGAGTTCTTCATCTTCGATAACATCAGCTTCGACCAGAACCAGCATTCCGGTTTCTATTTCATCGACGCCGAAGAGGGCCGCTGGAACTCGAGCCGCCGCGAAAACAACCTGGGCTACCGGCCGCGCTACAAGGAAGGCTATTTCCCGGTTCCGCCGACGGACCATTATCAGGATCTGCGCAGCGAAATGGTGCAGACCATGATCCAGTGCGGGCTGAACATCGAGTGCCACCATCACGAAGTCGCCACCGGCGGGCAGTGCGAGATCGATCAGCGCTTTGACACGCTGGTGAAATCGGCCGACAACATGATGCTGTACAAGTATGTGATCCGCAATGTTGCGGACCAGTACGGCAAGACCGTGACCTTCATGCCCAAGCCCCTGTTCGGCGATAACGGCAGCGGCATGCATACGCACCAGAGCCTGTGGAAGGAGGGCAAACCGCTGTTTGCGGGTGATTGCTACGCGGGCATGAGCCAGTTGGCGCTGCACTATATCGGCGGGTTGCTGAAGCACGCGCGCGCGCTTTCGGCCATCATCGCGCCCACCACCAACAGTTACAAGCGGCTGGTGCCGGGGTACGAGGCGCCGGTGAACCTGGCGTATTCGCGGCGCAACCGCTCGGCGGCGTGCCGGATCCCGATGTATTCGGCGAGTCCCAAGGCCAAGCGCGTGGAGTTCCGGCCGCCGGACCCTTCGGCCAATCCATACCTCGCGTTTGCCGCCATGATGATGGCCGGGCTGGACGGCGTGCTCAACAAGATCAATCCGGGCGAGCCTCTGGACAAGGACATCTACGATCTCTCGCCGGAGGAGATGAAGAGCGTTCCCTCGATGCCGGGTACTCTCGACGAAGCGCTCAGTTGTCTGGAAGACGATCACGGCTTCCTCATGCGCGGCGACGTGTTCACCGAGGAGCTGATCGAAACCTTCATCGATTACAAGCGCAAGAACGAAGCCGAAGCGGTGCGGCTCCGCCCGCATCCGTACGAGTTCGCGCTGTATTACGACATTTAAGAGCACGGTAGCGCCGGCGGCAAGACTCCGGCGCTACCGGAATCCAATGGCTGGGGTCATCGTCCAGGTCAACATTTCTCCCGGCGGATTGCCTAAGCGCCCGATCGACGCGGGCTTCATCGAGCCGCTCGGATTGCGGGGCGATGTGCACGCGCATCCCGCAATTCACGGCGGTCCGCGCAAGGCCGTTCTGCTGATCGCCACCGAGATGGTGGATGAATTGATTCGCCGCGGATATCCGGTGTTCAACGGCGCGCTGGGTGAAAATCTGAGCACCCGCGGGCTGGATTTTCGCGATGTGCGGCCGGGCGACCAGGTGCGCGCCGGTGGAGCGCTGCTGGAAATCACCGGCCCGCGCGGGCCCTGCCATCAGCTCGATATCTACGGCCCGGGAATCCAAAGCGAGATCTACGACCAGCAGGTGCGCGAGCTGGATACGACTTCGCCTCGCTGGGGCATGAGCGGGTTTTACGCCGTCGTGCTGGAGGAGGGGCCGGTGAGGGCGGGCGATATAATTGCAATCGTGGCCAAGTTGGCCTGACCATGCTGAGTTCGCTCGACGCAATGCTGCACGATGCCGGCCTGGGAGAGCGCGCGGCGGAGCGCATTCCGCTGCTGCTGGCTTCGGTGCCGGATCCCGATACCGCGCTGCACCAGTTGCAGCGGCTGCGCGAAACGGCGCCTTCGGCATTTCATCGCATCGCGGGTTCGCCCGCGGCCTTGCGCTGCGCAGTGAACCTGTTTGCCTACAGCCGCTTCCTTTCCGAGGCGGTGCTCAGAAATCCCGAGCGCCTTCTGGAAGTGGCCAATTCCGGAAGTTTCTATCGCGTGCTGACGGTGGAAGACTACGGCCTGCGCCTGATGGATTTTCTCGGCAAGGATAACGACGGCGTTCCGGCGGCGGTCGACCTGGCGCGTTTCCGGCGGCGGCAGTTGCTGCGCATCGTGCTGCGCGACGTGCTGGGCGCGGCTACCCTCTCCGATGTCACCGAGGAGCTTTCCAACCTGGCCGATGCCATTCTCGATCTCGCGTACCGCCGCATTCGCGCGGAGTTTGTGGCGCGCTACGGAGAGCCGCGGCTCCCCGATGGCAGCCCGTGCGGCTTATCGGTGATTTCGCTCGGGAAACTCGGCGGTCAGGAATTGAACTACAGCTCCGATATCGACCTGATGTTCGTCTACGGCGGTAACGGCGACACCGAGGGCGGCACTCTAAGCAACAAGGAGTTTTACAAGAAGGTCGCCAACGAATATACCGCCCTGCTTTCGGCATACACGGCCGATGGCCAATGCTATCGCGTGGACCTGCGGCTGCGCCCGGATGGCACGCTGGGCGAAATCTGCATCTCCGAACACGGAGCGCGCAGTTATTACGAAGAGCGGGCGCGCGACTGGGAAAAGCAGATGCTCATCAAGGCGCGGGTCTCGGCGGGCGAGTTGGGGCCGGGAACCGCGCTGCTGGAGTTCGTCGAACCGCTGATCTATCGCTCGAGCCTCGACTTTCGCGCGGTGGAGGTGGTTTCCGAAACGCGGCAGCGCATCAGCGAGAAGATGGCGGCGCGGCGGGGAACGGCGCGCGGGCTCGATATCAAGCTCATGCCCGGAGGCATTCGCGATATCGAATTCCTTGTTCAGTGCCTGCAAAGGCTGCACGGCGGCCGCGAGCAGTGGGTGCGGCATGGCGGCACCATGCTGGCCATGTTTCGCCTGCGCGACAAGGGGCTGCTTTCGGCGGGCGAATACGCGCGGCTGGCGGAAGCTTACCAGTTCTTTCGCTACCTGGAACACAGGCTGCAAATGGAAGAGGACCGGCAGACCCACACTTTGCCGCCAGATAACGATCAACTGGCCCTGCTCGCACGCAAGATGCCGGCAGCGGCGGGCGGAGAGCCGCTCACCGCGAAGACGCTCGCCGAAAAGCTGGAAGAGCATCGCTCCGTGGTGCGCGAGATCTACGAGCGGGTCATTCACGCACGCAAGCCGCTGGAGTACGAAATCGCCGAGCAGCCGGCGGCCGTGGGCGAAGAGGTGGAAGCGCTGGCGCCGGCGAGCAACCTGGTGCGCCTCATCGAGCAGCGCGCGCCGCAGCTTGCGGAGGCGCTGGAGAGCGCCGGTTTGCATCGCGGAAGGGAGCGCTTCGAACATTTTGTGGAGAAGCTTGCGCCGGACCTGATGCACCGCCTGAATGCCGACGCCAAGCTCGCCGCCGGCGTGCTGGACCTCTTCGAGCACAGCGCGTATTTTTCCGACGATCTGCTGCGCTATCCCGAACTGCTGGACGAGATCGGCGCGCCGGTGGAATGCGAGTGCGGCCCCTTGAACGATGGCGCCGAGTTGCGGCGATTCTACCGCAGGCAGATGCTGCGCATCCAGACGGAAAGCATCCTGCAAGGCACCGGCATCTTCACTACCCTTGGGCAGACTTCGGCGCTGGCCGACAGCGTCATCGCCGCCGCCTACCGCATTGCCATCACCGACGCGCCCCCGCCCGCGTCCGCCGGCTACCGTCCCGCCGACCAGATGCTGGTCATCGCGCTCGGACGCCTGGGCATGCGGGAGTTCGACCTCGGTTCCGACGCCGATCTGGTATTCCTCATTCCGGACGCCGACGCGGGCGAACATTCGTTCTGGACAGGCGTGGCCGAGCGCATGCTTCAGACGTTGAGCGCCTACACGGGTGAAGGAACCATGTTCACTGTGGATACGCGCTTGCGTCCCAACGGGCGCGAAGGCGATCTCGTCCAGACCGAAGGCGCCTACAAAACCTATTTCGCAAGCCACGCGGAGGCCTGGGAGGGCATCACGTATATGAAGGCGCGCGCGGTAGCGGGCAGCGTTGAGCGCGCCACCGGATTCCTCGAGGAGTTGCAGGCGGTGGATTGGCGGCGCTACGGGCAGAGCATGCGGTCGCGCAAAGAACTCGCCGAAATGCGCGTGCGGCTGGAGCGCGAACAGGGGCCGCGCAATCCGCTGAAAGCAGGGGTGGGCGGATATTACGATATCGATTTCGCCCTGATGTACCTGCGGCTGCGAGGCGCCGGGATTTTTTACAAAGTGCTGAACACGCCCGAGCGAATCGATGTCATCGAAAAGATGGGACACCTGGATCGCGAGGATGCCGATTTTCTGCGCGAAGCGGCCACGCTTTACCGCGCGCTGGACCACGGTCAGCGCGTCTCGACTGGCCATGCGGAAGGCAGCCTGCCGGTTTCCGAGAGCCAGCTCGAGGTGCTGACGGAACTGGTGAAGCGGTGGACTCCCGAGCACCTTCACGGCGAGCGGCTGGATGCCACTCTGCGCGAAATTCGCCGGCGCACGCGCGAATTCTTCGACCGCCTGTTCGGACGTTCATGAAGATTCTGCGATACGCGGCCTCGATCGCGGCCCCGTGCCTGGCGATCGTGCTCTATCGCCTGGTGCCGGTCAATAACACCACGGTGGCGCTGACGCTGCTCTTGGTGGTTCTGGGCGTCTCGGCGCAGTGGGGGCTGGCGGAGGCCACGGTGGCATCGCTGGTCGCGATGCTCGGCTTCAACTTTTTCTTTTTGCCGCCGGTCGGAACTTTCACGATTTACGATCCGCAGAACTGGGTGGCGCTGGCGGCGTTTCTGGTGACCGCGGTGACGGCCAGCCAGCTTTCTGCGCGCGTGCGGCGCCGGGCCGCGGAAGCCGATGCGCGGCGCCGCGAAATCGAACAGCTCTACGACCTGGTGCAGGCCATGATGCTGCGCGGCAATTCGCGCAAGACCGTTCACGAATTCGTCTACAAGGTCGTGCAGGTATTCGGATGCAGTGCGGCGGCGGTATATTATGCGCCGGCGGCGGAGATTTTCCGCTCCGGTCCCGAGAGCAAGGTGGTGACGGATCACGATCTCATCGCAGAGGCCGAAGTGGACCAGATGACAATCGATCCGGCTGGGAAGACGGCGCTTGCGCCCATCCGCTTCGGCGGCCGCAGCCTGGGCAGCATGGCGCTGGTGGCGCCGCTGCCTTCGGAGCAGACCATGCGCGCCATCGGAAACCTGGTGGCAATCACGGTAGAGAAGGCGCGCGCGCTCGAAGAGGCCAGCTATGCGGATGCGGCGCGGCAAAGCGAAATGCTGAAGTCGGCGCTGCTGGATTCGCTGGCCCACGATATCAAAACGCCCTTGACCTCCATCAAGGCCGCGGTCACGAGCCTGCTCGTCTCGCAAGCGGCGCCGGATCGCGAGCTGCTCGCGATTATCAACGAAGAGGCCGACCGCCTGAACGCACTGGCGGCGGAAGTGGTTGCCATGGCGCGCATCGAAGCCGGCAAACTGCACCTCGACCGCAGGCCGGTGGAGATTCCGGAACTGATCGCGGCGACGCTGGCTGAACTGAAGGATGTTCCCGTGATTGTGAACGCCGAAGCGGGTCTGCCGCGGGCTGACGCCGACGCGGAATTCGTGCAGCAGGTGCTGAAACAACTGGTGGAGAATGCCTTGAAGTATTCGCCCGAGGGTTCGCGGGTGATCATTTTGGCGGCGCGCAAGGACGGCAAGATCGTAATTGGAGTCAAAGATCAAGGTCCCGGCATCGAAGAGAATGAGCGCGGCCTCATTTTCGACAAGTTTTTCCGCGGGCGGCGCCACCGGTTTTCGACCAAGGGAACGGGGATGGGACTGGCAATCGCAAAGGGCATCGTGGAGGCGCACCGGGAAAAAATCTGGGTGGAAAGCGAGCCCGGGCAGGGCTCGGCTTTCTATTTTTCGCTGCCGGTGAGTGGAGGCTGACGGAATTGAGCGCCGGAAAAATCCTGGTAGTGGACGACGATCCGCAAATTCGCCGCGTGATGAAGGCCACGCTGGTGGCGCAGCATTACGAAGTAGTGGAGGCGCGCACCGGCGAAGAGGCGCTCGAGATCGTGCCGCGCGATATGCCCAGCCTGGTGCTGCTGGATATGAACATGCCGGGAATGGGCGGCCTGGAAACGTGCCGCGCGCTGCGCAACGCCTCCGACATCCCCGTCATCATTCTTTCGGTGCGCAATTCGGAGAAGGACAAAGTGGCGGCGCTGGATGCGGGCGCGGACGATTACGTCACCAAGCCGTTCAGCATCGAGGAGCTGCTGGCGCGCATCCGCGCGGCGCTCCGGCGCTCGATCGAAGGCGGCCCGCGGCAATTTGCGACCTCAGACCTGGAGATCGATTTCGACACGCGGCGCGTGCGCGCGCGCGGCAGCGAGGTCCGGCTGACGCCAAAAGAACTGGAACTGCTGCGATACCTGGTGACGCACGCCGGAAAGGCGATCACCCACCGCGAACTGTTGCAGGCGGTGTGGGGGCCGGATTATGGCGACGAGCCGGAGTATCTGCGGGTGTTTGTCAACCAGTTGCGCAAGAAGATCGAGCCGAACCCGGCGAAACCGCGGTATATCCTGACGGAACCGTGGGTAGGTTACCGGTTCTCCGGGTAATTCGCCGGCGCAAGACTGCCAGGCGAGACCGCCGCGCCGGCGGTTACCACGCGCCTTTTTTGCCGCCGGACCACCAGATCAGGCCGAGAGTCGCGGTGTTCTGCTGCCGGTTCAAAATGCCCAATGTATCGGTGTAGAAGTAAGGTTGGTTGGAGAAGTCGCGGCGCCATTCTCCGCGCAGCAGAAAACCGTCGCCGACCTGATATTCGGTCGTGAAGGTGGTCTCTTTCAGCGCCTGGGTTGTACCGCTGAAGAGACCACCGCGATCGGTAAGGTATTCGGCGCGCGCGCCCAAGGCGAACTTCGGCGCCAACTGGTAGCGGAGATAGAAGGCGCCGCCGGCGGTGTGCGAGGGCGGCGACCAGGTGTACAGCCGCTCGATGACCCAATCGCCTTCCAGCGCCAGAGTCAGTTTGGGAGTAGCCTGCCAGTTGGCATAGGTATCCAGGATGTGCAGCTTACCGGTGGCCGCGGGACTGATGGGCTCGAAAGGAACGCCCTGGTTCGTGGGAGCGCCGGCCGGAGCGTTGCCGTACAGAAAATACTGTACGTCGGGGTGCTCCTGGCCCAGGTAATAATTGAACGTCCAGTTCACGTTCTTGTGCGGCTGCAGGTTGAAGCCTACGAGCTGGTCCTTGAAACCCTTGAATGCTTCGGTCTGCTGTGTCCCGTTGGTAACCCAATAATTCAGGCTGAGTAAGTCGTTCACTTTGAAGTTAGCCCGCATTCCCATGTGATAAAAGGGAAGATAGTTGAACCAGAATGAGCGAGAGTAATTGATATCGTCTTTGGTGTAATTGCCTTCGATTCCAATCGAGCTGGCCCATTTGCCGAAATCGATCGTCAGCCCCTGGCCGAGCGGAGCGACATAGGTGCCATAGGCTTGGAAAACCGTGCGGTAGATGTCGGGGCGGGGTTCGTTTGCAGGGTTGCCCTGCAGGGTCTGGGTGGCCTGTCCATATTGCAGGTCGAGCCGCGCGCCGAAGCGCCTGCCGTCGGCCGGATCCGGCGCGTGCTCGATGACCATCGCGGCCTGGTTGAGGCTGAAATTGTTGCTCGAGACATCGTAGGCGCGGAGCAGATTGACGCGGCCGATGGGCGCGTTGAAGTTGTACCCGTAATAGGTGTCGAGCAGGAAATTGAACGTCGTGCCGTGCCACGAATCCTCGGCGCTCGGCTGCGGCGAGGGGGCGGCCGCGGTCTGCACGGGCGGAACGGATGCGGCCGGGGCCGCAGCGGCGACTGGTGCGGGCGCGGCGGCCGGGAGCCTCGTTTCCAACTGCGCCACGCGGGTCTGCAATTGTTTCACCATGGCGGTCAGTTCCGCCACTTGAGTCCGCAGTTCAGCATCGGATTGCGCGTGGAGAAGGGCAGGGCAGACGGCGAAGAGGATAGCCGCGGTTCTGGCAAAAGACCACATGTCTCAAGAATAGGCAAACGGTAGCCCCAAATTGCACGTCTTAATCCAATCCTGATTTCTTCTTTACGACTTCTTTATGTGCCGGGCCGTACGCTGGGAGCATGAAGGCATATGGAGGACTGCGGATGGACCCGGGCGTGCTGGAGGTGCCAGGCGCAACCGGGGAAATCGAAATCGTGGTTCCGTACACCGAGTGGGAAGTCACCGCAAAGGTCCTCCAGCGCGCCGTGGTGTTGACCGCGGGACTCAACGCGCGCATCTCGCTGATTGCGGTGCATGCTGTGCCGTATCCGGCTCCGTTCGGCTGCCCGGCGGCCGTGCATGCGCACCTGGTGGAACAATTGGTGGATCTGGCTTCGCAGTGCACGTTGCCCGTGAGCGCGCAGGTGGTGCTGGCGCGGGGCCTCGCGGAGGGCTTCAATCACGGCATGGCGCCGGAGTCGACGGTGCTGCTGGGAAGCCGCCGGCGGTTTTACCGGACGTATGAAGAGCGCCTGGCCCGCATGCTGGCCTCGCGCGGGCACCGGGTGTCGCTGGTTCATGTCGATTAGGTGACGCGGCAATGGCGGATCTGATATTTGTAATTCTCACGATTTTCTTCTTCGTTGTGGGCTGGGCGTTCGTGAAGGCCTGCGACCGGCTCTAGGTGATACATGGAATACGTGATTTCGTTGATCGTCGCGGCGGCGCTCACAGTCTACCTGTTTGTTGCGCTCTTGCGGCCCGAAAAATTCTGAGAGAGATTCATGACGGCGAACGGAGTTTTGCAAATTCTGCTGTTCCTGGCGGTGGTGCTCGCCCTGGCCAAGCCGATGGGGCTGTTTATGGCCAAAATCTTCGAGGGCCAGCGCACCTGGATGCACCGTGTGCTCCGCCCGCTGGAAACCGGCATCTATAAGCTTTGCGGCATCGAGGAACACGGCGAACAGCGCTGGACGCGCTACGCCGGCGGCCTGCTGGCATTCAGCGTGGTCAGCCTCCTGCTGACATACCTGCTCCAGCGCGTGCAGCAGTGGCTTCCGCTAAACCCCCAGGGGCTCGGCAACGTGGGAGCGGACCTGTCGTTCAACACGGCGGTCAGCTTTACGACCAACACCAACTGGCAGTCGTATGCGCCCGAGACCACGGTCAGCTACCTGACCCAGATGATCGGGCTGGCAACCCACAACTTCTTTTCGGCCGCTGCGGGAATCGCGGTGGCGATCGCAATGATCCGCGGCTTCGCGCGCCATTCCGCCCAAACCCTGGGCAGCGTCTGGGTGGATATCACGCGCGCGATTGTTTACGTCCTGCTGCCGATCTCGATTGTGTACGCGCTCGTGCTGGTGTCGCAGGGCTGCATTCAGAACTTCCATGCCTACGACAAGGTGACCACGGTGGAAGGCACGGTGCAGACGATTCCGCAGGGACCGATCGCTTCCCAGGAAGCCATCAAGATGCTGGGCACTAACGGCGGCGGCTTCACCAACGCCAACTCGGCGCACCCTTATGAGAATCCCACGCCGTTTTCGAACTTCCTGCAACTGGTCTCTATCTTCCTGATCCCCGCCGGTCTCACCTACACTTTCGGAAAAATGGTGAAAGACACGCGCCAGGGATGGGCGGTGCTGGCGGCTATGACGGTACTGTTCCTGGCCGGTGTGTTTGTGGTGTATCCGGCCGAACAGGCAGGCAATCCCAACATCGCGAAATTGGGGGTGGAGACCGCCGCCTCGGCGACGCAGTCCGGCGGCAACATGGAAGGCAAAGAGGTGCGCTTCGGCATTGCGGACTCCGCGCTCTTCACCACGGTCACCACGGATGCGAGTTGCGGCGCCGTCAACAATGTTCATGAGAGCCTGACGCCGCTGGGCGGCCTGGTGCCGCTGGTCAATATCGAACTGGGCGAAGTGATTTTTGGCGGCGTGGGCGCAGGGTTGTACGGCATGCTGATCTTCGCCATTCTGGCCGTCTTCATCGCGGGCCTGATGGTGGGGCGGACGCCGGAATACCTGGGCAAGAAAATCGAGCAGAAGGAAGTCAAGATGATGATGCTGGCGGTGCTGGTGCTGGCGTTCACCATTCTGGGCTTCTCGGCCGCCAGCATCAACATGTCCTCGGTGGCGAGCAGCATGACCAACCATGGACCGCACGGGCTTTCGGAAGTGCTCTATGCCTTCAGCAGCGCCACGGGGAACAATGGCAGCGCGTTCGCCGGCTTTAATACCAACACCCCGTACCTGAACACCGCCATGGGAATCGCCATGCTCTGCGGACGATTCCTGATGCTGATTCCTCTGCTTGCCGCGGCGGGCAGCCTGGCGCAAAAGAAGCTGGTGCCGGTTTCCGCCGGCACGTTTCCCACACACGGCCCGCTGTTCGTGGTGCTGCTGGTGGGTGTGGTGACCATTGTAGGTGCGCTTACGTTCTTTCCGGCACTTTCCCTGGGGCCGGTGGTCGAACAGTTCCTGATGCATCAGGGAAGACTTTGGAATTAAGATTATGGCAACGACTGTCATGACTCCTCCTCCCACGGAAGATGTCACGTCCCTGATCCCGAAGAAGGGAGTGCGCAGCCGGCCGCTGCTCGATCCTCCGATTGTCAAACGGGCGCTGGGGGATTCCTTCCGCAAACTGAACCCGCGCACCATGATGAAGAATCCTGTAATGTTCGTCGTGGAAGTGGGAGCGGCCATGACCACGGTGATCACGGTGCGCGATCTCGTATCCGGCGCCGGCGTGGCCGGATTCACTCTGCAGATCAGCCTGTGGCTCTGGTTTACCGTGTTATTCGCCAACTTCGCCGAAGCCATGGCGGAGGGCCGCGGCAAGGCGCAGGCCGATACGCTGCGTAAAACCAAGACCGAGACCTCGGCGCGCAAACTGGTGAACGGCCGCACGGAAACGGTTTCCGCCACCCTCCTGCGCGCGGGCGACCTGGTGATGGTGGAGCAGAACGAGATCATCCCCGGCGATGGCGAAGTGATCGAAGGCATCGCCAGCGTGGACGAAAGCGCGATTACCGGCGAAAGTGCGCCCGTGATTCGCGAATCGGGCGGCGATCGCAGCGCGGTTACGGGCGGCACCAAAGTGCTGTCCGACTGGATCAAAGTGCGGATCACCTCCAATCCCGGCGAGACGTTTCTGGACCGCATGATCGCGCTGGTAGAAGGCGCCGAGCGGCAGAAGACGCCCAATGAAATCGCGCTCAATATCGTGATCGCGGGGCTGACGCTGGTGTTTCTGCTGGCGGTGGTCACGCTGCAGCCGTTTGCGATTTACAGCGTCAAGGCCAGCGGAAGCGGCACGGCGCCTTCGGTGACGGTGCTGATTTCGCTCCTGGTGTGCCTCATTCCCACCACCATCGGCGGGCTGCTTTCCGCGGTGGGCATCGCGGGGATGGACCGTGTGATGCAGCACAATGTGCTGGCCATGAGCGGCAAGGCGGTGGAAGCCGCGGGCGATGTCAACACGCTGCTGCTGGACAAGACCGGCACCATCACGCTGGGCAACCGGCAGGCCGTCGAGTTCATTCCCGTGAGCGGGGCCGCGCAGGCGGAACTGGCGGATGCCGCGCAGCTTTCCAGCCTGGCCGACGAGACGCCGGAGGGCCGCTCCATCGTGGTGCTGGCGAAGCAGGAATACAACATTCGCGGCCGCGAGGTGGCGGAGCACGAGGCTCACTTCATTCCCTTTACGGCGCAAACGCGCATGAGCGGAGTGGACCTGGACGGACGCCGCATCCGCAAAGGCGCCACCGATTCGGTGATTGAGTTCGTGCACGAGCACGGCGGCAACATTCCTCCGGAGCTGACCGAAATCACCGAGCGCATCTCGCGCTCGGGCGGCACGCCCCTGGTGGTGGCAGATCGCGACCGCGCGCTCGGCGTCATCTATCTGAAAGACGTGGTCAAGGGCGGCATGCGCGAGCGCTTCGACCAGTTGCGCGCCATGGGCATCCGCACCGTGATGATTACGGGCGACAATCCCCTGACCGCCGCCGCGATTGCCGCCGAAGCCGGCACCGACGATTTTCTGGCGCAGGCCACGCCCAAAGACAAGATGGACCTGATCAAGAAAGAGCAGGCCGGCGGGCGCCTCGTGGCGATGACCGGAGACGGCACTAACGATGCGCCCGCGCTTGCCCAGGCCGATGTCGGCCTGGCCATGAACACTGGCACCATGGCCGCCAAGGAAGCCGGCAACATGGTAGACCTGGACAGCAACCCCACCAAGCTCATCGAAGTGGTGGCTATCGGGAAACAGTTGCTGATGACGCGCGGCGCGCTCACCACGTTTTCCATCGCCAACGATATCGCGAAGTACTTCGCGATTCTGCCGGCCATGTTCATGACAACCTATCCGGTGATGGCCAAGCTGAATATCATGGGGCTGCACAGCCCGCAGAGCGCCGTGCTGGCTGCCGTGATTTTCAACGCGCTGATCATCATCGCGCTCATCCCGCTGGCGCTGCGCGGCGTGAAGTACAAGCCCATGAGCGCGGCCGCGCTTCTGCGGCGCAACCTGCTGATCTACGGGCTGGGCGGCGTGATCGCGCCATTTCCCGGCATCTGGGCGATCGACCGGCTGTTGGGCCTGCTGCACCTGGCGTAATTCGAGGCGCATATGAAACAGATCTGGATTGCAATTCGCGCGACCGTGGTTCTCACGATCCTCACCGGAGTGGCCTATCCCCTGATCGTCACCGGCGCGGCCAAGCTGCTGTTCCGGCACCGGGCCGATGGCAGCATGATTCAGGCGAAGGGCCGGGTGGTGGGCAGCGAACTGATCGGGCAGCGCTTCACGCGCCCGGAATATTTCCACGGCCGCCCTTCCGCCGCCGGTAACGATGGCTACGACGGGCTGGCTTCGGGCGGCTCCACGCTCGGTCCCACGAGCCAAAAGCTGGTGGATCGCGTGCGGACGGATGCGGAGAAATTTCGCGCCGAAAATCCCGGCTTTACGGGGCCGATTCCCGCCGACATGGTGACCGCATCGGGCAGCGGCCTCGATCCGGATATCAGCCCGGCATCCGCCGAAGCGCAGATCCCTCGCGTGGCCGCAGCTCGCGGGATGACGCCTGAGGCCGTTCGCGCTCTCGTAGCCGCCAACACGCAGGATCGGCAGTTCGGCTTCTTCGGTGAGCCGCGCGTGAATGTGTTGGAGCTGAACCTGGCGCTGGACCGGGCCGGGAAGTAGCGTCAGGTCCCGGCAGGCGCCCGGAAGGGCCATCCGCGTCAAAAACGAACGGTGTAGCCGATCAGCAGCAGGTATCTGGCGAGATCACCTCCGCCGGCGGAGCCGCGATCGATGTCCGCCAGGCTTCTCTGGAAATCCTGAGACGCGCACAGGCACGTTGACGCTCCATGTGCTTCGCCCCGCGCTCACCACGATGCCGGGATCGAGATAGAGACTGTATCCGGGCCGGCGAAAGCCACCGCTGCCGCCTGCGAAATCGCGCAGCGGTATGCCATCGATTCGCGGCCCCAGCGTGGCCGAGATACCGCGCCGCCGCTATAGCGCGGAAGAGACCCCCGATCGAACGGAGTAGACGTCGGGCACGGACAGCGGGACACCAGCCAGCGGCGAAGCGACGCCTGTCTTTTCGCGCGGCGTCAGCAGATACCATCCATAGACGTATCCGGACATGCCGCCAGGGAGCTTGCGGTAAGCCTGCAACTGGAAGATGACGCCCACGCCGCCGTCCCCGAGTTGAATCGACTGGTCTCGTCGCCGCCATCTTTCCGGAGGGATGACCTGCTGTCTCTCGCGCAAGAACCCGCGATCGGCTACAGCGCTCACACCATCTCCCGGAGCCGCGACCAAAGGGAGCGGCGCTTTTTACCGCGATAGATTCAAATCGCAGGATTGAAAATCAGGAAGAGTGCCTGGAGGGAAGCACGCCAAGGGCGAACGGTTATGGGGAAACCGTTCGCCCTTTCGCCGGCCGGCGGTTTCTACCGGCGCCAGCCCCGGCGGCCCCAACCCCAGCCGCCCCAGCCGCCACCGACCACCACCGACACTCCCGGGCCCCAATATGGATAGTAAGAATAATAGGGGTAATATCCGGGGTAATAATAGCCAGGACCGTAGAAGTAACCCGGCGCGGGAGCGCCGTACGGCGCCGGTCGCGGGCGAACCGCCAGTTGCGGAGCCGGCTGCGCATAGTCCTCAGGTCCGACGAAGCGGAACGCCTGCGGAGCATGCAGCGTGGAAACCGTCACCGGGCTCGTCACCTGGAAGGTGAGCGGAGTTTCCGGATAGAGCACCGTGGGGTGGTTGTGCGTCAGGAGCACGCCGGCGAGGCCTGCGAGCGCACCCGCGCCGGCGCCCACCGCCGCTCCGGTTCCCCATCCCACCGCGCCGCCGATGGCCGCTCCCACCGCCGTGGTTCCCGCAACCGTGCCGGCTTCAATACCACCCGGCGTCTTGGGACCCTGCCGTGTCACCAGTTGCGAGTGAATCGGCGCCTGTGTTCCGTCCGCGAGGGTGATGCCCGTGAGTTCGATTCCCAACCGCGAATCTTTGCCGGCATGCGCCTTTTCGGCCATCGCTACCGTGCCGTACACCGTCTGCCCGCGCGCCGCCACAACCACTCCGTTGACGATCACCGGCTGCATCAAGGTCGCCGAGAATGTGTCGCCGGCGTGATTGTGGTCGGACGAAAGCGCCTGGTTGATGCGCACGTTCACGTAGGTGCCCGGCTTGAGTGTCAGCTCCGGAGGCAGACCGTACACGGGCCGTGTACTCGCGGGCGGCTGCGATTGCATGCCCGCGGCCGGCGCCGTTGTCGGCTGCGCCTCAACCGTCTGCGGCGCTGTGGAGGCCGCAGGCTGCCCGTAGCCGTCGCTGCGGTCCACCGGCTCGGTAGGGTCCTGCTGCGGTGTCGCGGCCGGCGTGGTGCCGGTGCGGTCCGCCGAGGAAGCTGCAGGAGCATTGGCTGTGGCGGGTGGAGGATCGCCTACGCGGCGCCACGCTCCCTGCGAGGGCGTCTGCGCCAGGGAGGGCACTACGGCGCACAAAATCAGGGCAATCGGAGAAATAAGGAATCGGAACGGGACGGTTGGGTATCTCATAGGAAGCTGCCTCACTAACTTCGACGTAGCTCCCACATGCATGTGTTTCACCAAATGCAAAACGATGATTATGCTATATTTATCTTGAGATTCGGCTGGCCGGAAAGCACCGCTGATGGTGCTTTTCGGCCACCGGCGCCCCGCGCCGTAGGGCTGGCCGCGGGTGTACCCGCGCGGCGCAAACGTCTCAGTTGCGGAGACTCGGCAAAGGCAGCTAAAATCAACGCGTTCGCATCAAATCCCAGGAGGAGTCATGGCAGTTGAGCAGAAGGTGAAGCAGATTATTGTCGAACAGCTCGGTGTGGACGAGAGCCAGGTGGACAGCAACGCGTCATTCGTTGACGATCTGGGCGCAGATTCGCTCGATATCGTCGAGCTGGTAATGGCTTTCGAGGAGGCCTTCGAGCTGGAAATCCCCGATGAAGACGCTGAGAAAATTACTACCGTCAAGGATGCCGTCGATTACATCGAAAACAAGACTTCCAAGAAGTAGCCCCCCATTCTCACCAGGAGAGTCGTTTTGACGCGAAGAGTGGTAGTGACCGGCGTCGGCCTGCTGACGCCGTTAGGGATTGGAACGGAGGCGTCCTGGGAGGCGATTCGCGCGGGAGAATGTGGCATTGGCCCCATCACGCAGTTCGATGCGGCGGCATTTTCCTGCCGGATTGCGGGCGAAGTCAAGGGTTTCGATCCGGCTCAATACATCGAGAAGAAAGAAATCAAGAAGATGGGGCGCTTCATTCAGTTCGCCATCGCGGCGGCGGAGTGTGCCCTGTCCGGCTCCGGTCTGAAGATCACGCCCGATATTGCCGAATCGGTGGGAGTGTACATCGGCAGCGGAATCGGCGGTTTCGAAGTGATCGAGCGCGAACACCAGGTTCTGCTCGAGCAGGGACCGCGCCGCATCTCTCCGTTTTTCATTCCGGCCACGATCATTAACCTGGCATCCGGGTACGTTTCCATTCGCAGCGGCGCCAAGGGACCGAATTCCGCCACAGCGACAGCCTGCACCACCAGCGCGCATTCCATCGGGGATTCGTACCGGCTGATCCAGCACGGCGATGCCGTGGCTATGATTTGCGGCGGCACGGAAGCCTGCATCACTCCCATGGGAATCGGCGGATTCGCCGCCATGCGTGCGCTTTCCACGCGCAACGATGAACCGCTCCGCGCCTCGCGACCGTGGGATCGCGACCGCGACGGCTTCGTGGTGGGAGAAGGCGCGGGCATCCTGGTGCTCGAAGATCTGGAGTTCGCGCGCGCCCGCGGGGCCCGAATCCTGGCTGAGCTGGTGGGCTATGGGATGAGCGCCGACGCATTCCACGTGACCTCGCCGCCGCCGGATGGCGATGGCGCCTTCCGCGTCATGCGTAATGCCATGCGCGATGCCGATATCGGGGCCGAACGTGTCGATTACGTCAACGCGCACGGCACCTCGACCGATGTGGGCGACCGCGCGGAAACCCAGGCCATCAAGCGCGCTTTCGGCGAATATGCATACAAAATCGCCGTCAGTTCCACCAAGTCCATGACCGGCCATCTGCTCGGCGGCGCCGGAGGACTGGAGGCGGGCATCACCGTGCTCGCGATTCGCGACCAGGTCGCACCTCCCACCATTAACCTGGAGAATCCCGACGAAGGCTGCGACCTGGATTACGTCCCCCTGCACGCGCGGCCCATGAAGATCGAGTATGCGCTGTCCAACAGTTTCGGCTTTGGCGGCACGAACGGATCTTTGATCTTTAAACGGTTCGAATAGACGGAGCCCGGCAGCGAAAGAGGCCGGAGGCAAAGATCGCCGGCACTGCCAGGCTTCGCGGAGTCCAATATGAAAATCGTTGTCTGCATCAAACAGGTTCCCGCTCGCGATTCGCAGCTCAAGATCGCTCCTTCCGGAAAATGGATCGAAGAAAGCGACCTTGCTTACGAGATCAATGAGCCCGATGCCTACGCTCTGGAAGCCGGTTTGCAACTCAAGGAAAAACACGGCGGAGAAGTGATTGCCGTGTCGGCGGGTCCGGCGCGCGCGGCGCAGACGATTCGCGAAGCGCTCGCCAAGGGCGCCGACCGCGCCATCCATATCGAAGAGGAGACCGCGGCACTCGACCCTCTCGCGGGCGCGCGGCTGCTCGCCGCGGCCATTCGCGCGGAATCGCCCGACCTGGTCCTGACCGGCCTGCAGTCGGACGATCTCGGCTACGGGCAGACCGGCGTCATTCTTGCCGAACTGATGGGCCTGCCCCACGCCACCATCATTATGGAAGTGGAAAAGACCGATGGCGCCATCCGCGTCAAGAGAGAGCTGGAGAACGGCTGGTTCCAGCATGTCGAAATCCCTCTGCCGGCGCTGTTGACCATTCAATCCGGCATCAGCCGCCTGCGCTATGCCACCCTCATGGGAATCAAGAAGGCCAAGACGAAAGAGGTGAAGCGGCTCACCGCGGCCGAACTCGGCGCGCCCGCGGCCTCCGGCTCCGTAACGCTCGATCGCATCTACCTGCCCGAGCGCACCAAGCGCACGCAACTGTTTGAAGGCAGCCCCAAGGAAGCGGCCGCCCAACTGGTGGAAAAACTGAAATTCGAAGCGAGGGTAATATGAGCGTTCTGGCGATTCTCGAACAGCGCGCGGGCGAATGGAACAAGATGTCCTTCGAAACGCTCGCGGCCGCGCAGCAATTCGCGGGTGAACTGGGCACGACCGCCAGCGCCGCCGTGCTGGGAAATGGGATCGATGCCATGGCGGCGGAAGCGGCGACGAAGCAGCTCGAAAAAGTCTACTCCGTGCAGCACGGCCTTCTGGCCGATTACACGCCCGATGCTTACACGCTCGCGCTACGGCAGTTGATCGATCACTCCAAACCCACGCTGGTGATCTTCCCTCACACCTACCAGGTGCGCGACTTTCTTCCCAAGCTGGCGACTGCGCTGGGGAAGGTCGCGATCAGCGACGTCATCGGCCACCGTATCGAAAACGGCCAGGTCGTGCTGGTACGCCAGCTTTTCCAGGGCAAAGTGAATGCGGATTTCCGTTTTGTGGGCGACGGGCCGCACTTCGCGTCGCTGCAGGCGGGCGCCTGGCGCGCCGATCAACTCGCTGCCGGCAGCGCCGCCGTCGAATCCTTTTCGCCGCAAATTGCGGCAAAGGACATTCGCACCAGGCCGCTCGAGCTGTTCCGCGAGTCGCAGCGCGCGGTGGATCTTTCCACCGCCGAAATCATCGTCTCCGTGGGCCGCGGCATCAAGGAAGCGGAAAACATACCGCTGGTGGAAAAACTGGCCGCGGCGCTGGGAGCCGAGCTGGCCGCCTCGCGCCCCATCTGCGATGCCGGCTGGCTCCCCATGGAGCGCCAGGTGGGCAGCTCCGGCCAGACAGTCGCGCCCAAAATGTACATGGCCATCGGCATCTCCGGCGCCATCCAGCACCTGGTCGGCATGAAGGGCTCGCGCACGGTGGTGGCGATTAATAAAGATGCCAATGCGCCCATTTTTGAAATCGCGGACTACGGCATCGTCGGCGATCTGTTCCAGGTGGTGCCGGAACTGACGGAAGCGATTCAGAAAGCGAAGTAGACCGCCGTTCCAATACCGTCTCGCACCGGCGGCCTATCATGTCTAACCGACCCGCGCGAATTCTAGGAGCCGATCAACTCCAACAGGCCATCCACGGCCTCAGCCACGATTCCGGGGTCGGCGGCAGCGATCTTCTTCCCCAGACGATCGACGGAAATGGTCCTGATTTGGGAAATCTTGATCCAGGACGGTTTCGGTAACCCGCCCTCTGGAAGCACGAGCGTCAGAGAGGAAATCCTGCTTTTTGCGGCTGACTTGTAATCGCCATCGCAATGACCGTCTCCGACTTGCGATTGAAGAGATCGTTACTCAGAAGGAGGACGGGTCGGAGGCCCGCCTGTTCCCGGCCGCGAACAGGGTTCAGATCCGCCCAGTAAATCTCGCCTCTCAGTATCCCGGCCAAGCGCGGTCACCTAATCCTTCTTCCGCCAGCCGCTTCTCTTCACAAGGGTTCAGCTTTGCCAGTTCACGAGCCAACCGGGATCGCTTCTCGCGTTCGCTCAGCAGATCGACCGCCGATTGGAGGGCCCGGCTGCGATTCGGATACCTGCCTTGTTTCACCCAGCGGTCGAGATCCGCGACCGTTTTCTGATCCAGCGTCACTGCAATCTTCTGCACCACATCTCAAGTATGACAAATCATCCTACTCGCCATCGACTCCGGGCTTGTGACGTCCGGCGGCGCCGAGGGTCATGCGTGGCATAGAATGCTCCCTCTTTTCACAGGAGGGTAAAGCCGGGGTGAAGCCCGGTTTGCGGTCCTGATCTGAGGCTTCGTACGAGTCGGGGACGACCCACTCGCCACTTCACCGCTGCGCTAATCGCTCGATCCAGGTCTTCGGTCCCGGCGGATCGAAGCCTTCGAGCATCCAAATATCGTAGGGCCACTTCGCTATGGACGTAAGGAAACGCTTGCCATCCGGATGGATACTGAATCCGATTGCAGTGCTTGTGGAAACGGGGAAATCGAGCGCGGCGATCATCTTGTCCGTTTCGCCCTGAACGTCGATCGAGTGAAGCTGCCATTGCGGGCCTTGGCCCGTCGTATTTCGATAGATGCCGTAGACTTGTTTACCGTCCTTGGAGAATGCGTAAGTCTGGAAATTGAAAGCGGTGAGTCTGCGGACTACGCTGCCATCCGGCGAAATCATCGATACTCCCTCGGCCGATGGATACAGGATCCACTCCCCGGTTGGGGACCATTCAATTGTCGAGTAGCCGGTCGCCATGGGAACGGCGTTTGCCAAAACCACCGGAGTCGCGCCTGCTGCCGGCTTGATCTTCTCCAATTGCTGTTTCTCGCCTGCGTTGCTTATGAAAGCGACCCATTGGCCGTCAGGAGACCAGACGTGGGGGTGCGCGAGAACGCCGTCCGCAATCGGTGTCCAGTTCCCGCCGGATGCGTTCGCAATCGTCAGTTGCTGTCGGCCCACTGGGCCTTGCGCAAACAGGAATCGTGTGCCGTCCGGAGACCAACGCGGTCCCTCGGCATAGGTGTTCGTGCCTGGTGGAGCGTTGGCGACGCGCCGCGAAAAGCCCTCTGCGACATAGCGGTCCTCAATGCCCGGGACGGCGCCGGTAACGAATGTCGAATACAGAAAATGAGTGCCGGATGGCGCCCAATCCGGTTTCCAGGAAACCCCGCCTCCTCCCACTACGGTACGGACACGCCCCTCCGGCAAGGAAACTTCCAAAATATCCCATTCCGCAGCGCCACCGGCATAGGCAATCTTCTTGCCGTCGGGCGAAACCGCCGCCTGAAAGGTATCGGTGCCTCGATAAATCACTCGGCTACTGCCGTCGGCGGCGTCGACAAAAGACAGAGTGTTGTTGAAGTTCCCGCCGGAGACGAGGACATGACGATTGTCGGGAAACCAACTCACACTCGTGGCGGCGCCGTGGAGGTCGCGGGGCGTGCCCGAAGGATAAGGAAGAATCCAAAGCTCCTGATTGACAATTGCGGCGAGCTGGGAACCATCCGGGGAAAAAACAAACACGGAAATGTTCCCGGGGGGAACCCGCGTGAGCTCCTGTGGCGGGCCACCCTTGAGCGCTCCGGCCCAAACTTTGCCATCGCGTCGGAACACCACCGTCTTCCCATTCGGATGCAGCGCCACCACTGCCGCAGCCCTGGCCTGGGCCAACGACGCTACCTTTTCCATCACTAACTCCACCGCGCCTCCCGATGCCCCGACCGACCAGAGATCGCCGTGTGAAATGTAATAGATGGTTGAGCCATCCGGAGACCAGAGGGGGTCGGAACAGGTGTCGGATGCGTGAGTAAGCTGCGATCTTTCTGGTGAGTCGATAGCTTTCGTGAACACCTGGTCAACGCCTTGGATGCCTGCCGTGTAGGCGATACTCCTGCCATCAGGGGACCATGCGGGGTTTCTTTCCGTGGCCTCGTCGCGTGAAATAGGGGTGAACTTGTAACTGGACAAATCCGCCGGCGCGGGACGGATCAGCAAAGCCGCCAGCGCCAGGCCCAGCGCAATCCCCGCCGCGAGGAGACCCATTCCTCGCAGCCGGCGCCACTTCCTCTCGCCCGAAACCGCGGGAATCGTGCTCGCCGACACCGTTTCCGAAAGCCGGTCGCGCAGTTGGCGAAGTTCGCGATAGAGGTCATTGGTGGAATCGTAGCGCTGGGCAGGCTCCTTTTGAAGCAGCCGTTCGACGATCCATCGCAGCGGGGCAGGCACGGTGGCCGGCAGTGCTTCGGCATCCTCGCGAATGATGGCCGTCATGGTCTCGGCCATGGTGGCGCGCCGAAACGCCCGCTTCCCGGCAGCCAGTTCGTAGAGAACGAGGCCGAGCGAGAATTGATCGGATTGCGCGGTGAGATTCCTCTGCCCACGCGCCTGCTCGGGGCTCATGTAGGCAACCGTGCCAACCGCAGTGCCGGTGTCGGTGATGGCCCGCTCGTCCGAGTAGATCGTGCGCGTCGCGTCATCGACGCCAATCTCGCTGTACGCCGCCTTGGCCAAGCCGAAATCCAGAATCTTGACCCGGCCATCGCGCGTAATCAGGACATTGTCGGGCTTCAGGTCGCGATGGATGATGCCGGCGGCGTGAGCGGCGGCGAGGCCGTCGCTCATCTGCACCGCGATATCCATGAGTTTGCGCGGTGTGTCGGCCGGCGTGACCGGCGCGCCTTCGACATATTCCATGACAATGTAGTCCGGACCCACATCGTAGATCTGGCAGATGTTCGAGTGATTCAGGGCGGCAATGGCTTTGGCCTCCCGCTCGAATCGTTCACCGAACTCCGCAGCGCAAGACTTGATTGCGACAATACGATCGAGACGGGCGTCGCGTGCCTTCCACACCTCTCCCATTCCGCCTTTGCCGATAGCGGCAATGATTTCGTACGGGCCGAGTTTTGCCCCGACACAGAGCGGCATCCGGATTCAAGTTTATACCGACTCGCTGGCTCTCACGGAGTTGCGCGCATTGGTTCCAAAAGACCTCTGCGAATCCTTGACCCTCACCGCAGTTCGACCGCCTTCCCGCCCTGCTCTTTGCTCCGTTGCGCCGCGTCGAGAAACGCGAAGATCTCCAGGGTCTCCGCGTTCGGCACCGGCGGCTTGCCCGTCTCGAAGAACTTGACGATCTGTTCCACCAGCGGCCGGTAGCTGCCGGCGGTCTGCGATTTGATCTCCACGATCTCCTTCGGGCGAAACACGACCGCGCCGTATTCGCTGTACGGGCGGATGGCGCGGACCGTGCCGATGCGCCCGTCCTTCCACCGGCCGACGATCACGTCCGCGTCCGCGGTCGAGGTGCGGGTCACCGATTCGCACCCCGGCCCCATGAGCGTATACAGAATCTCCACCGGATGGATGGCATACCACGCCAGATCGAGATAGTGATGGGGCTCGAGCGGTCCCGGTCCCCAGGCGGTGACGCCGGTGGTATCGGCGAATTTACCGGCGGCCGCGATTTCGCCGAACCGCAGGCTCGAAGAGCTGAACCACGGCACGCCCGCTTCCTTCGCCAGCCGCGCGATCTCCCGCGCGTCTTCCAGTGTGGCCGCCAGTGGCTTATCGATGAATAGCGGCTTGTGCGCCGCAATCACCGGCCGCGCCTGCTCCAGGTGCACGCGCCCATCCACGCTGCTCAGCATGACGGCGTCCACTTTGCTCAGCAGCGTGGCGATGTCCGGCACGATTTCGACGCCCCCCGCCTGGATCTGCGCCGCGTATTCATCGACGCGCGAGATGCTGCTTTCGATATCCTTGCTGCCGCCTTTGTATGCCGCCACCACGCGCGCGCCCGCTACATGATCTTTGGCATCCGGCGCCGAATTCAGCATTTTGGTGAACGCCGGCACGTGCGAAGTGTCCGTACCGATGATGCCAACCCGAATCTCCGCGCCGCCCGCCGCGAGCGCGCCTGCCAGGAGAAGAATCGTGAGTTTCACGAACCGCATTGTACACTGTGGATAGTTGGATCTTTCAACCCCCCTCACTTATGTAAAAGGAATCGGTCCCGCGCGCGCCGCCATGCTGGAGGCGAAAGGGCTCGCCACGGTCGAAGACCTGATCGGCTACGTTCCTTTCCGCTACGAAGACCGCAGCAATATGAAGACCATCGCCCAGCTCGCACCGGGCGAAATGGCTACGGTGATCGCGGACGTACGCTCGACCAAGCTCTCCGGCTTCCGCCGCAGGAACCTGGGACTGTTCGAAGCGCGCTTCACCGACGCCTCGCGCGCCATTCTGGTGGGCAAGTGGTTTCACGGCGGCTATCTCGCCAATGTCTTCGGCGACGGCATGAAGGTGGCGCTCTTCGGCAAAGTGGAATTCGATACGTACGCGGGCGAACTCACGATGCTGCATCCGGAGTTTGAAATCCTCTCCGGCGGCGATGAGGAAGGCGAAGCCGCGCTGCATGTGGGCCGCGTGGTCCCGATTTACGAGGCCGCAGGCAAGATCACGACGCGCCTGCTGCGCTCGTTCACGCACCGCATCCTGGGCGAGATCGAGCCGGTGGCCGACTTCCTCCCGCGATACCTCTGCGATCGGCTCAAGATGCCGGATCGCTGGACCGCCATCCGCGATATCCATTTTCCGCCGCCCGAAAGCGACCTGCGTCTGCTAAACGCGTTCCGCTCGCCGGCGCAGTTCCGCCTCATCTTCGAAGAATTCTTCTGGCTGGAATGCGGTGTGGCCCTGAAGCGTAACAAGGCCCGCCTGCTGCCGGGTATCGCATTCCAGATCGACGACCGCATTCGCGAGCGCGTCAAAGCCATGCTGCCTTTCCGGCCCACGGGCGCGCAGAAGCGCGTCATTAAGGAGATCGCCGACGATATGAAGGAAGCGCGGCCCATGAATCGAATGCTGCAGGGCGATGTCGGCAGCGGCAAGACGATCGTGGCGGCCGAGGCCGCCGTCATCGCCATCGAAAACGGCTACCAGGTGGCCGTGCTCGCGCCAACGGAAATTCTCGCCGGGCAGCACGCCTTCTACTTCCGGCAGATTCTCTCCAAGCTCGGATATGTAACCGTACTGCTCACCGGATCTTTCACGGGCCGCGAAAAAGGGCAGCTCAAGAAGCTCATTGCCGAGGGCCTCGCGCACATTGTTGTGGGCACGCACGCGCTGCTCGAAAAAGACGTCGAGTTCAAGAAGCTCGGACTCGCCATCGTCGACGAGCAGCATCGCTTCGGCGTTCTCCAGCGCCTCGGGCTGGTGCAAAAAGGCATCCATCCCGACGTGCTGGTCATGACCGCGACGCCCATTCCCCGCACGCTCGCCATGACCCTCTACGGCGATCTCGACGTCTCCGTCATCGATGAACTCCCCCCGGGCCGCAAGCCCATCGTCACCAAACATTTCACCGCCGACCGGGTCGAGCAGGTCTACAGCGCGATCAAGCGCCAGGTGGAGGAAGGCCGGCAGGCTTACGTGGTCTATCCCGTGATCGAGGAATCCGAGACCCAGGCCATGAAAGCGGCGCAGCAGATGCACGAACAACTTTCGCGCGAAGTATTCCCCGATCTCAGCGTCGGCCTCATGCATGGAAGGCTGGGCGGCGAGGAGAAGGAGGCCGTGATGCAGCGTTTCAAGGAGGGGCGGATCCAGATTCTGGTCTCGACAACGGTGATCGAGGTGGGAGTCGACGTCCCTAACGCCACCGTGATGCTGATCGAGCAGGCCGAGCGGTTCGGCCTCGCGCAACTGCACCAGCTTCGCGGAAGGGTGGGACGCGGCGCGGCGCAGAGCTACTGCATCCTGGTGACGGAAAAGATGAACGATGCCGCGCGCGAGCGCATCCGCACCCTGGTGGACTCGACCGACGGTTTCCACATTGCCGAAATGGATCTGCGCCTGCGCGGGCCGGGAGAATTCTTCGGCACGAAGCAATCGGGGCTGCCGTCGCTGCGGGTGGCCAATGTGCTGCGCGACGGCGAAATTCTGGAGATAGCCCGCCGCGAAGCGGTGGATTTCATCGCGCGGCCGCCCTCGGAGGAGGAATTGCGGCGGGCGGTGTCCTATATCCGCGATCATTGGCAGCGCCGCTACGGGCTGGTGACGGTGGGCTGATGCGCGTAATTGCAGGAGAGTTCCGCTCGCGCCGCCTGAAAAGCATTCCCGGCGCCGCCACCCGTCCCACGTCCGACCGGCTGCGCGAGACGCTGTTCGACATTCTGCAAGCGCACATCGAAGGCGCCCGCTTTCTGGATGCCTATGCCGGCACGGGAGCCGTGGGCATCGAAGCGCTCAGCCGCGGAGCCGCCCACGCCATTTTCCTCGAGCGCGGCAGGAACGCTCTTGAGGCCATTCGCGAGAACCTGGATTCCCTGGAGCTGGGGCCGCGAGCGACGGTCGTCGCAGGCCCGGTGCTGCTGGCGCTGAACCGGCATGACGCCGATATTGTTTTTCTCGATCCGCCTTACGACCAGGAGCGCGAATACTCGGCCGCGCTGCAGTTGCTTGCGGAACATCCGCCCGGCCTGGTTGTGGTGCAGCACTCGGCGCGGCTGGAGTTGGCGGAGGAATACGGAGCAATGGGCCGCACGCGCACCGTGCGCCAGGGCGATAATGCGTTGAGCTTTTACGCCCCGCGCTAGTGGGCGCTGCGGGCCGGCCTTCAGTACGCCCAGCGCCACAAACTCGCGCCCACGGTGAACCCGGCGCCGACTGCGGCGTAGAGCACCAGATCGCCCTTCTTCAGGCGGCCCTGGAGCAGGGCGTCGCGCGTGGCCAGCGGGATCGTGCCCGAGGTCGTGTTGCCGTAGCGATCGATATTGATCATCACGCGCTCGGTGGGAATCGCCAGCCGTTCCGCGGCGGCGTTGATGATCCGCAGATTCGCCTGGTGCGGAATCAGGATCGAGACTTCCTCTCCGGTAAGCCCGTTGCGATCGAGCAGATCGCGGCAGACCTCGAACATTTTGCGCACCGCATACTTGAAAACCTGCTGCCCTTCCTGGTGCACGTAGTGCTGCCGCTTGTCCACGGTCTCGTGCGATGCGGGCAGGCGGCTGCCGCCCGCCGGCATCTTGAGAAAATCGCCTCCGGATCCGTCGACCTCGCCCAGAAAATCGATAAAGCCGAGTTCTTCCTCTCCCGGCCCGACGGGTTCGATCAGCACCGCGCCGGCTCCGTCACCGAACAGCACGCAGGTCGCGCGATCCGTGTAATCGATGATGCGGCTCATGGTGTCCGACCCGATTACCAGAACCTTCTTGTGCGTCCCCGCCATCACCAGGTGCGCGCCCGTGGTGCTGCCGTATACGAAGCTGGAACAGGCCGCGATCAGGTCGAATCCCCAGGCGCCGCGGGCACCGAGCCCGTTCTGCACCAGGCAGGCCGTGGAAGGAAACATCATGTCCGGGGTCACGGTGCAGACGATGATGGCCTCGACTTCGCGCGGATCCATCCCTCTCTGCGCGAGTGCGCAGCGCGCGGCTTCGATCGCCATGTCAGAGGTCGCCATGTCCGGGTCGGCGATGTGGCGTTCGCGAATGCCGGTGCGCTCCACGATCCATTGATCGTTGGTGTCCACCATCTTTTCCAGGTCCTGATTGGTCAGCACGCGCGGCGGCACATAGCAGCCGAGCGCAGTAATCTTAGCCTTTGGCAAATTGATTTTTCCTTTAGAAATCCAGAGTATCGCACTTTGGCGGGGGCAGCTTTCGGTTTATACGGGCGTCGGCCGCGCTACCCTGAAGGAAGATGGAACCCGAGGGCTTTTTCGAAACGCAGCCTTTGCAGAGTTCGCTGTTCTTTGAAACGCCGCACGAGATCTATGCCCGTGTGTTCCGGGCGCTCAAGCCGCGCACGCCGCTGCCGGAGCTGCACGTCGAGTTCTGTCGCTTCGCGAATGCGGACAACTTCATCCGCCTCGAAAACGGCCGCTTGCATATCCGCATGTCAGACCTGCTGGAAGGCGCGCCCGCTCCGGTCATCGAAGCGCTGGCGCACATTCTGCTGGGCAAGCTGTACCGTAAGCCCATTCCACGCGCCTTCTCCCACCGCTACCGCCTGTATTTGAATCGCCGCGACGTGCGCCGCCAGGCGCACCTGGTGCGCCAGATCCGCGGGCGCAAGTTTATTTCCGGACCGGCGGGGGAATGTTACAACCTCGAAGAGATCTTCGAACGCCTCAACGCGGCCTTCTTCGACGGCATGCTGGGCCGGCCGCAGCTTGGCTGGAGCCGCCGCCCTTCCCGCGGCATGCTGGGCCATTTCGACCCCTCACACAATGCAATCGTGATCAGCCGCATCTTCGATCGCCGGGACGCGCCCGCGCTGGCGCTCGACTACGTGATGTTTCATGAGATGCTGCACCTGCGCTACCCGGTGGACCATTCCGGTTCGCGCCGCTGTGTGCATACCAGGGAATTTCGCGAGGCAGAGAAGAAGTTTCCGCAATGGAAAGAAGCCAAAGAACTGCTGAAGAAACTATAGGCGGCTAAGAAATCATCAACCGGCAGCAGCCAGGGAGGGAAGGCGGCGCAATTCGATCTTTCTTACGCCGCCATCATCGCACTTGCGGGCACCAGGGTCCTGAGCTCGAGACGCATCAGGTCGAAGATCTTGACCAGGCTGGTCACATCCACGCCGCACAAACCCCAGCGGTATAGGAAGAGCCGGCATTCGATTCCGACAATTCCAGCCGCAAACATCATCTGGTTGCGCAGCAGGGCCGAAGCCAGATCCGGCCGGTCGTGCTTCGACTGCATCATCACGAGTTTGATAGCCGAGCAGACACGACCGAAATCGTTGCTCAGGCAGCGTAAATATCCGCGGAAAATATGGCAGCGCTGCGCCCGCAGCCTGGTGGCCATTTTGGGGGTAAAACCGGGCTGGGAGCGGAGGAATTCCAAGTCCCCGCCGTCCAGTAAGCGCATCATTGGCCGATAGCGCTCAATCGACAATTCGTCGATCCACTCCGCGGTCACAGGTAGGTTGCACTCGGCAAAGCCCGACCTGCGAATCAGTAGAATCACAGCCACCGCCATCCCCAGACAGGCGGTAATCGATATTCCAATTGCGAATTCCATCTCGTAAAGTAATCCCACACGCAAGGTTACGCGGATTTTGCCGCAAATGCAATCCAGGTAAAGTAACGTAAGTACCGATTAACTAAAGATAACAGCCTTAATTCCGCGAGACTTTTAATAGAGTCGCATTTAAGGCTTCGAGTTGCTGTAAGGCCCTCTGCTCGTAGTCGCGGCCGAAGATCGGCAGCGTGGCGGGGACCTCTTCCCCCTTGCGCGTCAGCAGGAAGAACCAGGCGAAGGTGCAGATCGCGGAAACCGCGCTGACCATCAGGCTGACTTCGGAATTAATCACCAGGCCAAAAAGGCTTCGCAACAGCCACGCCAGATAATTACTGAAAAAGAAAACCGAAAATACGCCCACGTGCACCATTAGATTACGGCTCATTGTCACGGGATATCGGCTTAAGAAGAAGATCATGATCAGCAGAAAAATGGCCAGGCCTAAGGTCACGCCTCTCTCGGCGCCCAGGTAATACGTCATGGTCGAGGACTGGCCTGCTCCGGCGTTCTTCATTTTCGGGATCAGGCTGAGCATCGAGATCGTCACGGAAAGGAACAACCCGGTATACATGGCCCACCGGCCCATCGTATAGAGACCACGATGCCTCGAAAGAACCAACCGGTACAGTTCGAGCACCACGGAGATCTGCAAAATCCAGGTAAGCGGTTCGGTGGCAACCCACAGGTAGAAATAAAGGTCGGAGGTATTGTGGAGGAGCGACGGCCAAATACTGTTCGGAATACGAAAAAGAAAATAAAGGAAAAAAAGACGATATTGCCGATGGAGGCCGGAAGTATACAGCTTAAAAACAACTAGCGCTGACCCAATAACCGCAACGATTTGGACAACTTGAGCCAACGTGGCGACTGGCATTCAACGGCTCCAGGCCCTAATTGTAACACCAGCCGCCCCAAAAATTCTTCACTGTAAATCGTTTCAGCGGACGAACGGGCAGGGGCTGCACGCCGGTGGAGGGTTGTCCCTGTGAGTGGTCGTCCGGGCAGAGGCCAGAAACGAAACTGCGAGCAGAGCGAAGAGTACGAGCTTTTTCATGGGTGTCCTAAGATCCTTTCTTTGTTAGCTTACGGCGGTAAGCTTGGTACTATACTAGTCATCACTGTACCGTTGTAAGGGGTTTCACCCAAAAATATTCTGCTTATGGAACGTTAACTCTAAAAAGTCCCATTGGATCAGCGGCCTACAACTTTCGAGTTCTTCGCCCCTAGCTTGTTGTAGAATCAGAGTTTGGGCGTTTTCATGCAGTGGCAGTCCCGGTACTACAGGTGTGGCGCCGCAACCGGGGCTTCTAGGAGAGTCTGCACCTGGCCGAGTTCGAAAGATCGCATTCCGCGGGCAGTCCTGCCGCCGAGATCTGGCGCAAGGCGCTGAACCAGGTCTCCACCTGCTTCGGACGGCTGGTGTACCTGGCTTCCCTACGCGACGCCCAAACCGGCCGCTATACACATGAAATGCTTTTGAATTATATGAATGAGGCGGATGCGGATAGGACCATTCGCCATACCCATCATCAGGTGTTTCAGCGGTGGCTTTTCCTGACGTTGAGCGATCAGAAAGCCGATCTGGACCAGTATCTGTCGGAAAGCCACGCCCCGCGCTTCGCTCTTCCCTACCGCAACCTGATCCCCGCCACAGCCCTGGATGTCGAACGCCAGCTCTATCTTACCGATCTGGAGACGCTTCTGGAGCTGTTGCGCTTCGAGCATGGCGGCGCTTTCGCGATTCCAGAAGCATAGCCACACCCGAAACCTGTCCGATGACGTCGATCTCCGTCTGCTCGAAAATCAAGGGCTTTCGGTGCGATGCCGGGTGCGCCTGCACGATCAACTGCCCCCCGTCTTGCGAACACCACCCGCACAAGTATCCTTCGCGCGTTTCCAGGAAATAGATGGGCCGTTCGAGCTCATTATTCCATCCGCTATCGGCGATGCGTCGCCGGCTTTCGTCGATCGCCACCAGCGATCCGGGATGCAAAATCGGATACATCGACCAGTCTTCCAGCCCGATATATCCGTACCGATGCTGCCGTAAGTCGAAACCGTTCAACAGTCCCAGCGGCAATTTACCCCAGCGCCGCATCAGGTGGCTGAGAAATGCAGTGTGCCGCAAATCCACCTGCTGATCCGCGTCGGGAGGAATCGAGACCGGCGTTTCCAGGGGCAGTTGAAAAGCATGCGTCGTCGCAGATCCGATGTGCATCGCATCCGCCACGAGGTGCTCACGCGGTACGCCGTACCATCGCAGCACTTCGTCAAAGTCCAGCCGATAAATCGCACAAAGTGTGTAAATTCTATAAATTGACGGGACCGTGCCCTTGTTCTCGATGTCTGCCAGGCGGCTTAACGCAATGGCGAATTCATCGCTTGCGCGCCGCGAAGCCACCACCTGGCTGGCCTGCTCGACATCTCGAAAAGTGAGATTCAGCCGCTCCCGCACCCGCTTCAGCTTCTCGCCCGCACGGTCCATGTTATGATCCTCGCTTGCAGCGGAATTCGCTTATGAAGGCCGTTCGCCGGAATGAAAACGGATTATATCCCGCGGGAACTATTCCGGCAATAGAAATTGCGCGTTTTTGTTCCACAAATGGAACACCACTGCCGCGGGGAGAAAAAAGTTGAGAATAGTTATAGGGATCACGGGCGCCAGCGGATCTATATACGGGATTCGCTTAATCGAAAAGATTAGGACAAAAGAGGGAGTCGAGGTCCATTTGGTGCTATCCAGATCCGGTGAAAAGACTCTTTTTCTCGAAACGGGCAAAACTGCAGGCGATCTCAAGAAGCTCGCGCATTATTCATACGCCGTCGAAGATATTGCCTGCCGTCTGGCCAGCGGGTCGTTTCCTACCGACGCCATGGTGATCGCTCCCTGCTCCATCCACACCATGTCGGCGATCGCTACCGGGATCACCGCCAATCTTTTGACCCGCGCCGCCGACGTGACCCTGAAAGAGCGCCGCAGGCTCGTTCTGCTGGTCCGCGAAACTCCGCTGCACCTGGGTCACTTGAGAAATCTTACAGCGCTGGCCGAAATGGGAGCCATTATTGCGCCGCCCGTCCCGGCCTTTTATAATCAGCCGCAGAGCGTAATGGATATTGTCGATCATTCCGTGGACCGGGTCCTCGATCTCATCGGCCTCCCCGACCCTTCCACCCGCCGCTGGGAAGGACCGCCGCGATGAAACGCAAGGCCTCGCTTCCCGTCGCCTTCCAGGGCGAGCGCGGCGCCTTCAGTGAAGAAGCGGCGCGCAAACTGTTGGGCGCGCGCGTGGCCGTGCTGCCATGCCCGCGCTTCGAAGATGTTTTTCGCAGCCTGAAAGAGGGCCGTGCCGCGGGCGCGATTGTCCCCATCGAAAACACGCTCGCGGGCTCGGTGCACGAGAATTACGACCACCTGGTCAGCTTCGAGCTGCCCATCGTGGCCGAAACCAGCGTGCGCATTGTCCACCATTTCATGGCGCCGAAAGGCGTGCCTTTTTCTAAAATTCGACGGGTATTCTCCCATCCGGTGGCATTAAATCAATGCCTGGATTTCTTCGCAAGGCACCCGCAATTAGAAAGAATTCCCTATTACGACACGGCCGGCAGCGCCAAAATGGTGACGGAAGAAGGGCTCATCGACGCCGCGGCGATCGCCTCCGCGGTCGCCGCCGAAATCTATGGAGCACGCATTCTGCGCCGCTCCATCGAAAGCGACCGGCAGAATTTCACGCGCTTTTTCCTCCTGCGCACTCCCGCCCATGCGCGCCGGCATCCCGTCCGGGCGCCTGCCAATACGATCTGGAAGACCTCCCTGGTCTTCAGCACGCGCAATGTTCCAGGCGCTCTGTTTCGCGCTCTCAGCGCCTTCGCTCTGCGCGACCTGAACCTTACGAAAATCGAATCCCGCCCGCTGCGCGGCAAGCCCTGGGAATATCTGTTTTACGTCGATTTTCTGGGGCGTGCCGACAGCTCCGTCGCGCGGAACGCGCTCAATCATCTTGGCGAAATCGCCGACTTCCTGCGCATTCTCGGCTCGTATCCCAAGGGTGCGTAGACGGCTCCAGGCCGGGGCTCCCGTGCACAGTTCCAGACTTCGTCAAAGGGTACACTTGAACCATGGCCGTTCAAGAGGAAATTCCAGCGCCGGGTCCGGCCGAACCGGAAGAGTCGTCACCGGAAGAGCTCCCCGTACTGGCGGTGCGCGATACGGTGATTTTTCCCGGCGCGCTGCAACCCATCACCGTGGGACGGCCCAGTTCCATCGCGCTGGTGCAATCGCTGGGCGAAAACCGGCATCTGGCGGTGGTCTCGCAAGTCGATCCGCGCGTGGAAACGCCGGGGCCCGAGGACCTTTACCAGGTGGGCACAGTCTGCGTGATGCATAAGGCCATCCGCGTCCCCAAAGACAACCTGCTGCTGTTTTGCGAAGGCCTGGCGCGCATCCGCACACGCGACTTCACGGCCACCGAGCCTTATCTCCGCGCCAGCGTCGAACGTGTTCCCGAAGTCGAACCTCCCACCAGCAGCGAAATCGAAGCTCTGCGCCAGAACGTGGTCAGTCTCTTTCAGCAGATCGTCACCGTCTCACCCAACCTCTCCGACGATCTGGCTTCGACGGCGGTTCACATCACCGAAGCAGGACGCCTGGCCGATTTCATCGCCGGCAATCTGCCCGCGCTGAGCCCCGCCGAGCGCCAGCACCTGCTCGAAATGCCCGATGGTTACGCCCGCCTGGTGGAAGTCCACCGCGCCCTCACGCGCGAGTTGGAACTGCTGGAACTGCGCGGCCGCATTCAATCCCAGGTGCAGGGCCAGCTCTCGCAGAGCCAGCGCGAATTCTACCTGCGGGAGCAGTTGAAAGCGATCCAGAAGGAACTTGGGGAGGGCGACGAGAGCCAGCGCGATACCGAAGACCTGCGCCAGAAACTGGAAGCCGCGGGTATGCCGGAGGAAGTCAAAACCGAAGCCCGCCGCGAACTGGGCCGCCTCACGCGCATGTCTCCCGCCTCCCCCGAATACGGCGTAACCCGCACTTATCTCGAATGGATGGCGAGCCTGCCCTGGAGCGTTTCCTCGGGCTCGCAGGTGGATGTGAAACGCGCGGCCACCATCCTCGACGAAGACCATTACGATTTGGAAAAGGTCAAGGACCGCATCCTCGATTATCTTGCCGTGCTGCAGCTTCGCCCCGTCGTGAAAGGCCCCATCCTCTGTTTTGTGGGCCCGCCGGGGGTCGGGAAGACTTCATTGGGCCGCTCGATCGCGCGCGCTCTGGGCCGCAAGTTCGCCCGCATCTCGATGGGCGGCATGCACGACGAAGCCGAAATCCGAGGCCATCGCCGCACCTATATCGGCGCACTCCCAGGCCAGATCATCCAGGCGCTGCGGCGCACCGCAGCCAACGACCCGGTATTCATGCTCGATGAAGTCGATAAGCTGGGGCGCGATTTCCGCGGCGACCCCGCCAGCGCGCTGCTCGAAGTGCTCGACCCCGAACAGAACTCGACCTTCCGCGACAACTACCTGGACGTTCCCTTCGATCTCTCGAAAGTCCTGTTCATCACCACCGCCAACGTTCTCGATCCCGTCCCCGACGCGCTCCGCGACCGCATGGAGATCATCCCGCTCGAGGGCTATACCGAGCACGAAAAGGTCATCATCGCTTTCCGCTACCTGATTCCGCGGCAGACCCGGGAAAACGGGCTCGATCCCGAAAAAGACATTCACTTCAGCGACGCCGCGGTGCGCTTTCTGGTGCGCCGCTACACGCGCGAAGCCGGGGTTCGCAACCTCGAGCGGGAGATCGGAACCATCTGCCGGAAGCAGACGCGGCGCATTGCGGAGGGCATCCGCGAGATGGTGGAAGTCACGCCGGAGCTCATCGAAAAGGACCTTGGGGCGCCGCGCTTCCGCACCGATATCGAAGTCGCCGAGCGCACGCGCCGCGCCGGAGTAGCGGTCGGCCTCGCCTGGACCCCTGTCGGCGGCGATGTGCTGTTTGTCGAGGCCGGCCGCATGCCGGGAGGCAGCAAAGGGCTCATCATGACCGGCCAACTGGGTCCCGTAATGCAGGAATCCGTACAGGCCGCGCTGACCTGGGTGCGGAGCAGCGCTACGCGCTACGGGATCGACCCGGATCTTTTCAAGACCAGCGACATTCACATCCACGTTCCGGCCGGCGCCATCCCCAAGGACGGTCCTTCCGCCGGCATCACCATGGCGTCGGCGCTGCTTTCCATGTTGACGGAGCGCTGCCTGCGTCCGAACCTGGCCATGACCGGCGAAATCACGCTCACCGGACAGGTCCTCCCCGTCGGCGGCATTAAAGAGAAGGTGCTGGCCGCCAAACGCAGTGGAGTACGGGAAGTGATTCTGCCCTTCGAAAACGAGGTAAATGTGCGCGAAGACCTCAAGACCGAGCAGATCGAGGACATGAAGGTCCATTACGTAAAGATGATGGAAGAGGTCGTCGATCTGGCCTTGGAGCCCAAAACGCACGGCGCGTGAGCGGTCTAGTGTCGAGGCTCCTGCGCCACCCGGGGGGCGCTGGCGCCAGTCCAGCGCGTAGACCTCCTGAATGCTGGTGTCGCGCAGCACCATCGGCGAGCCATCGGGCATCAGTCCCATCCACCAGCCCATGATGCCGGGCGCGCGCCGGATGTCCTTCAGACCGGCCACCCGTTCGATCCGCCGGTCGCTCATGCGATCGGCGGAAAGCCCGGAGAGGCTGATATCGAACTGGCTCCTCTTGGAGTCGTAGCGCGCCAGTTCGCCGCGACGCTGGGTGCCGATCGCAAAAATCCGGCGGCCGTCGCGGCTGAAGACGGGCGCCGACATGCTGAGCGGCGCCTCCACCGGATCGTTGCGTTCGGGCCAGATTCCTCCATCCCGAAGCGCCCAGAGGCTGGTGCGGCCAAAACGGGTCGATTGGAACACGAAATATTTTCCTCCCGGGCTCCAGCTTCCCCAGCATTCCGCCGGCAAATCGCCCGGCGGTGCGAACAGACGGTGTGTGGCGCCGCCCTTCACAGCGGTTTCCCAGAGCGTGGCGCCGCCGTCGGTATCCCGAATCGTGTACCGCAGGCGGGTGGAATCCGGAGACCAGCGCAGCCAGAAGGGCGAGCCAATGCCGTGTACGAGCAATCGCGAACCCGAACCGTCCCCGGATGCGAGAAAGATATCCAAGCCCGGGCGGCGAATAGCGCCCCGGCGATTCCCGAGTAGGGCCGCCGGATGGCCGCTCGAGCGGCGCAGGGGGCACTGCAAAGCCGCGGTTGCGTCTTCACGCCGGGGAGGCCTCCGGGTGCCGGGTGGCGAATCAGTCAACCCGTTTCAGGGTCTTGACCACGCTTCGCTTGCCACACCGGGGACAGCGCACGCTGCGCCGGTCGCCCATGTTGACGGCCGTGAACTGCCCCAGCATGCCCAGTTGAAAGACTTCGCCGCATTCGGGGCAGCGGTAGGCGAAAGCGCGCGCCATCCAACGCATCAGCAGCCACACGCCGGGCAGGATCAAGAGGAGCGACAGAATGCCCGCGCCTGAATGGACATCGGCATAAACCGCCAGCGCGATGAAGCCCAGCAGGACGGCGATCCACACGAACGCGGCGCGGCCATCGCCCGGCTGCGGGTCTCGAACTTCCATATCCCGATTGTATGCGGGAGCGGGGCCCCGTCCGGCGCGCAGGGCGGGTCAGATCAACCGAGGTAGAATCTCGCCCGCTCTTCCCTCGAGTACGCAATCGATTCCAGCCAGCCCGGCCGGCTCGGGATTTACTTCGATCACCTTTGCGCCGGCGTGTTTGGCATAAGGAATGAGCGCTGCCGCGGGATACACCACCGCCGAGGTTCCGATCACCAGAAAAACTTCCGCCGAGCCCGCGGCGTGCTCGGCTTCTTTCATCATGCCGTCCGGCAGCGGTTCGCCGAACCACACTACGCCCGGCCGCGCCAGCCCGCCGCAGCCGCAATGCGGGGGCAGTTTGGGCAGAGGCGCGCGGCGGTCCGGCCAGTGCGCGCCGCAACCGGTGCAGCGCAGCCGCCAGATATCGCCATGCAGCTTGAGAATTTTGCCGCTGCCGGCGGCGTCGTGCAGGCCATCGACGTTCTGGGTGATCAGGGTGAAGCGCGGCTTGGCGATCTCCAGTTTCACCAGCGCGCGATGCGCCGGGTTGGGCTGCGCTTTCTTGATGAGCTCGCGGCGCCAGTTGTACCATTCCCACACCAGGCGCGGGTCGCGCGCGAACGCTTCGGGGGTGGCAAGTTCCTCGGGCTTGAAATCCTTCCAAAGACCATCGGCGCCGCGAAATGTGGGGATGCCGCTCTCCGCCGAGATGCCGGCGCCTGTCAGCACCGCGACCGATTGAGCCTGCGCGATCCATGCGCGCACCTGTTCCAGACCGTTCACGCGACCATTGTAGCGGGTGGGCCGCGTATCGAGCGCGCGCACAGCGCAGAACTGCACAGCCGGCAGGATTGCCGAAGGTACCTGGCGCCTCCTTGCGAACGCCGGGTTAGCGGTTCAGCAGCTTCTCCAGGATTTCGATCTGGTGCTCGGCCTTATCCATGAAATCCTGGGCGGATTTCGCGTCGCCTGCGTTCACGGCGTCGCCGGCCGCGCGCAGGTAATTGTCCATCAAGCCGGCGGGGCCGGTAAAGCGGCTGTTCAGGTTCATGCCTTGCGCCTGCTGCGCGCGCTGCAAAGTGCCCAGAGTGTCCCGGATGCCGCCGGCGCGATTGTTGAGCATCATGAGCTGCTCCCGCATCGCCGGCGAAATGGGCGGCGGGGAGGGCGGCGCGGCCTGCTGCACCGGCTGCTGCTGCGGTTGTTGCACTGCCGGCTGCTGGACGACCGCAGCCGGCTGCTGCGCGGGCTGCTGTTTCGGAGTTTGCGGCGTGGCAACATCCGCATGGGCGGTCTTGTGCGGCTGCTGCCGCGGCGCGGTTGCTGCCGCCGGAGCGGTTTGCACCGGCGCCGTTTGCTGCGTTTGCGGCTGCGGCTGCGGCGGCGGTGCGGAACTGGCGGCCGGCTGCGGTGCCGGAGCTGCGGTCTGCACAGCCGGAGCCGTGGTTTGCTGCACGGTGGGAGACCCCGGGGCGGCCTTCGTCCCTTTCCATGGCCCGAACTGAATAGCCGCGACCACGACCGCGGCGGTGGCTACGGCGCCGAGCGCCATCCACAATCCCCGCCTGCTTTTCGGTGGCCCCGCCGCGGGCTGCGGCGCGAGTGGCGCCGCTGGCGCAGCCGCCGCCATCGGAGGAGGCACTGGCGCGGTCACGGCCTGAGCAACGGCAGCCGCCGCGGCCGGTGCAGCCGACTGTGCCGGCATCACGCTTCCGAGCGCGTTGCGAAATGCCCCGGCGGTCTGGAAACGCTCGTTCGGGTCCTTGGCCACGCTCAACAGAATAATGTCGTTGAGCGCCGCCGGCAGCCGTGGATCGAGCTGCACGGGCGGCACCGGCCGCTTCTCCAGGTGCGCCGACATGATCGCGAACTGGCTGTCGCCATCGAACGGCCGCTTGCCGGTCACCAGCTCATACAGCGATACCCCCATGGAGTACAGGTCCGCGCGCGCGTCCAGGTTGCTCGCGCCCTGGATCTGCTCGGGCGACATGTAATACAGCGACCCCATGGTGGTTCCGGTCATGGTCAGCTTGTGATCTCCGGCGCCCTTGGCGATTCCGAAATCCATCAGCTTGACCACGCCGCTGGGCGTAAGCATCATGTTGGCCGGCTTGATATCGCGATGGATCACGCCATGCGCATGCGCGTAATCCAGCGCCGCCAGCGCCTGAGTGGCGTAATCGACGGCCTGCGCTACCGGGAGCGGGCCTTCTTTCAGCTTCTGCTCGAGCGTCACGCCATCGACAAACTCCATCAGCATGAGAAGCTGATTGTCCACGCGCAGGGCGGTCCGCAGCGCCGCGATGTTGGGATGCTCCAGGCTGCCCAGCAGCTTGATTTCGCGCAGGAAACGGTCGGCCAGCTCGGGCGCGGTTGCCAGGTCCGGCAGCAGCACCTTCATGGCTTCGGCGCGGTCCGAAATGACGTTCCGCACCTTGTACACTTTGCCCATGCCGCCGGCGCCCAGGATTCCCGTGACCTGGTAATCGCCGATGGTCGAACCGATTTGCAGATCCATGGCTACCGCCTATTGATTGGAAACGATATCTCCGACCTTCGGAGTGCCTGGGCCCGTGAACTTACCGACGGCCGAACCATCTTCTACTTCCGTAATCGTTATGCTGCCCACCGCGTCATCCACGCTGCGCAGCACCTTGCCCGTCGCGGGATCTTTCACCACGCGCACCTGCCGCTTGATGGCGAGCTTGTCGCCCACTTTCACGCCGCTCTTTTTGCCGACATTGATGATGATGGTGCCGTCCGGCGCCGCATCCGCCACCAGCCCGCTGATCTGCACCGTTTCGGTGGGCAGCGAACCGGCTTTCGACTCCAGTTCCTGCGACATCTGGGTCACCGCTTTGTTGGTGGCCTCTCCCAAAATGGTGGCGCCGAAATTGCTCGATTTCATATCGAGCCCGCCTCCGCCCATGCCGTATGCGCTCCCGCCGCTACCCAGAATGCCGGTTCCCGAGCGCGAGGATTCGCCCTTTCCTTGCGCGCTCGCCAGAATCTCAGCCGTGCTGGTATCGATCATGCGCCCGGTAATCTGCACTACCGCCGTGGACTGCGATTTGCGCAGGCCGCCGATACCGAAACGTCCGGTTACTCCGCCCAGGGCTCCGCCGCCGACATCCGTTTTCTTGTCGTCGCGGCCGAACTGCGTGATGCTGCCGATGATAATGGCGTCGACCCCCAGGATGCGAGCGATTTTCGCGGCGCTGGAAGGGTCGGCCCGGTCGCTGTTGGAGAAATTCTGCTCGGCCAGAATCTTATCGAGTTCCTTGCGCTCGATGACGGAATAGACCCCGTCATTTACCAGTCGATCGACCAGCAGGTCGGCAATGCCTTTACCGACGTCCTGATCCGACCCGAAAAGCCCCGTAACGCTGGTCTGAACCGTCGAATAATCGAAATTCATCACCGCTACGCGCTTTTTCTGGGCCTGGGCAGTCCCCAGAACTGTAATAAAAAGTACACCGGCCAGAATCCCGCGATACATTCTCAACCTCCTATCAGGCCAACATCTTGAAACATTGCGCGGCGGGAGTCAATCCTTTGATGGACAGGCTTCTCCCGGCCGCGCTTGCGCTGCTCTACCGGATAACGCCGGAAACTAAGGGGAAAAGGCTCAGGAAGGGTGGGGAGACGTGCCGGCTGACAGGGGGCCTAGTACTGCTTTCACGCGCTTGATGGTTTCGCCTACGTCGGGTTTATCCACGCGAAGGACATGAGCGTTGGCCCCGGATGGGCGCCAGCGCTCGAACATCCGTGGGACGGGAAAACCGGCGAAAATGCTGATCTGCGGAATCCCGCATGCGGCGGCGACGTGCTGGCCGGCGGAATCGTAACCAACGTACAGGCGGCTGGCGGCAACGATCGAAGCAAATCCGGCGAATGAGCCTTCCCAGAGGCTGGCCTTCACTCCCGCGCGTTCCAGCCCCGTGCGCACGCGGGCGGCCTCTTCGCCGCCGGCGCCCAGGTCTATACAAAGCGGCGTGCCAACGCCGGCCAGCGCGCGCAGCAGCTCCTCTTCAAAGGGATCGGGCAAACGCTTGGCGGGATTTTCGCCCACCCCCAGGCTGACGGCAATGTGGGTGCCGCGCGTCGCTTGCGGCCCGAGCGCCACGAAAGGCTTCGCGTCGGATACTCCGAAGGTGGACTGCGCCCATTCGGCGGCCAACGCCGGCAGGGCGCGGTCGCTGTCCCCGCCGTAGCCGCGGCTTTCGAACAGGTGATAGCGGTCCTCGGCGCAGACTGGCAGCAGGCCGAGCTGCGTGAGGCGCGAATCGGGATCGATCACCAGGCAATTCTCGCCCGCCAGCAGCGCCTTCAACGGTTCCCACGCCGCCAGCCGCTCACGCAGCCCGCCGCGCTCGTAAGGAACAGGCGCGTGGTGCATGTGCGGGTCGGCCGCGAACAATTCGTAATTCTTGCGCGGGCCCACGAAGACGATTTCCGCGTGCGGAAACCGCTTCTTGGCAGCCGCCAGAAGCACGCTGGTCACAGCGACATCCGCGCCCAGCGTCACGCGGGAGAGCACGAAGATGCGATGCGGCTTGCCGGTCACGGGCCGCACGCGGCGCACGCGCTGATAGCGCACGAACAGCGCCGCCGCCTCCGCGCCTTCGACGGCATGCTCGACGGCTTGCGAAAACAGGCGCGCATACACGTCGCATAGCGCCGGTTCGAAGCGGTCCGCAAGGCCCTCCACGAGGACGCCGAAGAGCGCCTTGCCGCATGGCTCCGCCAGCAGCACGCGCGGCAGATCGCGCGGGGGCTTTCCGGCCACGCACTGTTCCAGAACTTCCTGAGCGATTTCTTTACACGAAATACTTTTCAATCAGGATCCCCAGCTTGCGCCGCGTGGCCTCCGGAACCACGGCGCGATCCGTGAGAATGGCGTGGGAGAGCGCTGCCCCGCACTTGCAGGTGCGCTCCCGCGGCATGCGCGCCACGGCTTCGGCGACCACTTTGCAGGCGTTTTCGGCGTTCTTCGTCAGGTTGGCGATGATGTCGGCCACGGTGACGGCATCGTGCTCGTCGTGCCAGCAGTCGTAGTCCGTTACCATGGCGACGGTGACGTAGCAGATCTCGGCTTCGCGGGCGAGCTTGGCCTCCTGCAGATTGGTCATGCCGATCACGTCCATTCCCCAGCTCCGGTAGACGTTGGATTCGGCTTTGGTGGAAAAAGCGGGGCCCTCCATGCACAGATAGGTCCCGCCCTGTTTAACATTGACATGGGCAGCGCCGCACGCGTTCGCGACCACCTCGGCGAGCTGCGGGCACACGGGGTCCGCGAAGCTGATGTGCGCCACCAGGCCTTCGCCAAAAAAAGTGGAAACGCGCCCGCGCGTGCGATCGAAGAACTGGTCGGGCACCACGAAGTCCAGCGGCCGGTGCTCCTCTTTGAGCGACCCCACGGCGCTCAGCGAAATGATCCGTTCAACTCCCAGCGATTTGAAACCGTAAATGTTGGCGCGGAAATTGAGCTCTGACGGCGAAATGCGATGCCCGCGGCCGTGGCGCGCCAGAAACGCCACGCGATGCCCCGCCAGCTCTCCGAGGACGTAATTGTCCGAAGGAAAACCGAACGGCGTTTCGATGGCCGTTTCTTCCTGTGCTTCAAAACCGGGCATTGCATACAACCCGCTGCCGCCGATGATTCCGATTTCCGCTTTCAACTTGAGCTCTCCTGGATGAGTTCCAACAGTACGCCTCCCGTGGAGGCCGGATGCACAAACACGTAAAGGTGCCCGCCGGCGCCGGCGCGCGGCTCATTGAGCAGGCGGGCGCCCGCGGCGCGCAGCCGCTCGACGGCAGCCGGCAGATCCGGCACGCGCAGCGCCACGTGATGCAGGCCGCCGCCGCGCTTTTCGAGAAAGCGGGCAATGGGCGAATCGGCCGCCGTGGGTTCCAGCAATTCGATGCGCGATTCGCCGGCGGGCAGCATGGCAACCCGCACCTTCTCGGTTGCGACCGTTTCGCGATGCGCCACCGCGAGCCCCAGCGATTCGTAAAACGCCACCGCCACATCGAGCGCCGGCACCGCGATGCCGAGATGGTCGATGCCGATTTCTACCCGCTGCGGCACCACCGGGCGCGGCGCCGCACGCTCGATTGCATCCACCAGTTCGCCGATGCCCTGGCCTTCGGTGGCGACGGTTCGCAGAATGATGGGCTTTCGGCCATTGCTCAGGCTGAGCATGCCTTCGAGTTCCCGCTGTGCGCGATCGGCGCCCGGCTGATCGGCTTTGTTAATGACGAAGACGTCGGCGATTTCCATGATTCCCGCCTTGATCGCCTGCACGTCGTCGCCCATGCCGGGAACCAGCACCACTACGGTCACTTGCGCCAGGCCGGCGATTTCGACTTCGTCCTGCCCCACGCCCACGGTTTCGATGAGGACGTAATCCTTGCCCGCGGCGTCCATGAGGCGGGCGAGATCCGCAGTGGCGCGCGCCAACCCGCCGGTGGTGCCCCGCGTGGCCATGGACCGGATGAAGATACCTGGATCGGCGTGATGTTCCTGCATGCGGATGCGGTCGCCCAGAATGGCGCCGCCGGTGATGCGGCTGCTGGGGTCCACGGCGAGGATGGCAGCCGTTTTGCCGCGCGCGCGAAGAGCGCGGGCGAGAGCATCCACCAACGTGCTCTTGCCTGCGCCCGGCGGTCCGGTGATGCCCACGATGCGCGCGCGTCCGGCGAAAGGCGTCAGTTCGCGCAACAGTCCTGCGGCCTCGGGATCACGGTTCTCCACCGCGGTGGCTGCTCGTGCCAGCGCGCGCACATCGCCATTGCGGATTTTTTCGGCCCAATCGCTCATGAGGGTATCGCCGCACGCCGGCGGCCTCTGCCCGGCCATGCTGAATCACGCTGCGCCATCACGTTTTCAGCAGTTGCCGGGCGATCACCAGGCGCTGGATTTCACTGGTGCCTTCACCGATGGTGCAGAGCTTCACGTCGCGGTAAAACTTCTCCACCGGATAATCCTTGATGAAACCGTAGCCGCCGTGAATTTGCACAGCCTCGTTGGCGATCTTCACGGCCGCTTCGGAGGCGAACAGTTTGCTCATGGCGGATTCGCGCGTCACCCGCATGCCGCGGTCCAGCATCCAGCCGGCGCGATAGTTGAGCAGGCGCGCGGCATCCAGGTCCATCGCCATATCCACGAGTTTGTGCTGGATCGCCTGAAACTCAGAAATCGGCCGGCCGAACTGCTTGCGCAGCTTCGAGTAGCGCAGCGCGGCATCGTAAGCGCCCTGCGCCATCCCGATGGAAAGCGCCGCGATGGAGATGCGGCCGCCATCCAGGACTTTCAGGCTGTCGACAAAGCCTTCGTTCAGTTTGCCCAGTAACTGCTCGCGCGGCAGACGGCAGTTTTCGAAGATCACTTCGCCGGTGGCGCTGGCGCGTAGCCCCAGCTTGTTCTCTTTCTTGCCGGGACGAAATCCGGGAGCGCCTTCTTCAATAACGAAAGCGGAAATGCCATGCTGTGCCGCGGCGCGGTTGGTGACCGCCATGGCCACGCAAACGTCGGCGTAGTGGGCATTGGTGGTGAAGGTCTTGGCGCCGTTGAGCACCCAGCAATTGCCCTCGAGTTCGGCGTGCGTACGGGTGCCCGCGGCATCGCTGCCGGCTTCGGGCTCGGTGAGCGACCAGCAGCCGATCCATTCTCCGGAAGCCAGCTTGGGAAGGTAGCGGCGGCGCTGTTCGTCCGTACCCATTTTGAAAATATGATTCGAGCAGAGCGAAGTGTGAGCGGCCACGATGATGCCCACCGAGCCATCCACTCGCGAGAGTTCCTCGATGAGGATGGAGTATTCGATGTACCCCAGGCCCGCTCCGCCCAGCTCTTCGGGAAAAATCGCGCCCATGTAGCCCAGTTGCCCGAGCTTGCGGATGACTTCGAGCGGAAACGTCTGCGCTTCGTCCCACTCCATCACGTGGGGCGCGATTTCCGCTTCGGCGAACTCCCGGACCGACTTGCGCAGTTGAATCTGTTCCGGCGTGTACTCGAAATCCACGGCGTTACACGATCTCTTCTTTGGCCGCATCCCAGCGGACGCTGCGTCCCTGGCGGTAGCTTTCCACGGCCATGCGGCAGGCGATGGCCACGCGATAGCCGAGATCGAAGGGGCAGGCCAGGCTGGAAGCGGTGCCGCGGATGTTGTCGATGAAGTTCTGCATGTGCGCTTTGGGATCGGAACGCGTGGTGCCCACCATTTCGGTCGCGTCGCGGCGGTTCACCTTCTGCGGCAGATAGCGGACGCTCTGCTGCGTGTGCGCGATGGTTCCATTGTCTCCCAGGACGTCTTCGGCCACGCCCAACTGGTTGTTGCCAAATCCGGAATTCCACGCGAACAGCAGTTCCTCTTCGTGTTCCATGGAAACATCCATAGTGTCGGGCACTTCGCGTCCGTCTTTCCAGAGATACAGGCCGCCGGTCATGGTCACCTTGCGCGGAATGGTGAGTCCCATGGCTTTGTACCAGAAGGAGAGCTGGTGGCACATGTTCTCGTAGACGTTGCCTCCGGAATAATCCCAGAAGAAGCGCCAGTTGATGTAGCGATTGGCATCGAACGGCCGCTGCGGCGCCTCGCCCAGGAAGGATTTCCAAACGATGTTCTCGGGCGTCATATCGGGCGTCACCGGCCGCGACCACTGCGGCTTGCCGTGCGGCGTGTTGCGGTACATCACGCCGTGAATGTAGGTGATTTTGCCCATCAGTTCGGGCTTGAGATAACTCACCGCATCGGGAAACTGGCCGGTGGACGTCCACTGGTGCCCGATCTGTACCACGCGGCGGGCGCCGGCGCGATGGAACGCGGCGCGCATCTTCTTGGCGTGGTCCACCGTGAACGCCATCGTCTTTTCCTGGTAGACGTGCTTGCCGGCATCGAGCGCGGCCACGAAGCAGTCCTTGTGCAGATGCTGCGGCGTGGCGATGAGCACCGCGTCGATATCTTTGTCTTCCAGCATGCGCCGATAATCCAGGTAGGTCTTAGCATTCGGTGCGATGTTTTTCACCTCCGCCAGACGGGTGGTGAAGACATCGGAGGCGCCGATACACTCGACGTTGTCCAGGCTCACGGCCTGGCGCAAAATTTCGCTCCCGCGAGCACCCGGCCCGATGATGCCGATGCGGATCCGTTCATTGGCGCCCATCACGTTGGACGCAGCCAGCGTTCCGGCGAGCCCCGTGGCTACATGGCCGATGAAATTGCGGCGAGATTGCATGGGAATCCACTCCTTGGGACAAGACGATTATAGCGAAACGGGCTGCCCGCCCCGCGGCCCGGGCGCGGGTCCTAAACTGAATACAGAGTACAATAACAGCAACTCATGGCTGCCCGGCTACATCCTGCGCCCATACGGCCGCCGGAGATTGTCGACCTGCGCCGGCTTTCCGCGGCGCAACTGGAACCGCTCCTCGCCGAGGAAACGGCCGCCTGGCGCGAAGAACTGGATTGGGACTTCGAAAAATCGGCCGACCTGGTGCGCCGCTTTGTGGACCTCCACGCGCTCAACGGGAATGCGCTCGTCGAAGACGGCCGCGTATCCGGATATCTGTATTACGTGGTCGAAGACAACAAAGGGCTGATCGGCGATCTCTACGTGGAGCGGGAGGCGCGCACGGTGGAGCGCGAGAACGCGCTGCTCGCTCCGGCCCTGGCGGCGCTCACGGCGAATCCGCAGATCCGCCGCATCGAGTCGCAGCTCCTCATGCTGCACTACGCGCCCGATCGCGCCGTGCCTCGAGCCGACTGTGTTCGCAACTACGATCGCAATTTCATGCGCATCGATCTCACGGCGGCGCCGTTGGGTGAGGGAACGGTGCGACGGCCGATGTATGTCGAGCGCTGGAATGACCATTATCAGGACCAGGCGGCACAGCTCATCGCCGATGCCTATTGCGGACACGTGGACAGCCGCATCAACGATCAATACCGCAGCGCCATGGGGGCGCGTCGCTTCCTCTACAACATCGTGCAATATCCGGGCTGCGGAACCTTCTTCCGGCCGGCTTCGTGCCTGGCGTTCGAAGCGGTTCAGGGCAAGCTGTGCGGCCTGTCGCTGGCCAGCCTGGTGGCGCCGGAGAGCGGACACATCACCCAGATCTGCGTTTCCCCCGACGTGCGCGGAACCGGCATCGGATACGCCCTGCTGCGCTATTCACTGATGACGCTGCGCGATGCGGGATGCCGCTCGGCGAGTCTTACAGTGACAGCGGCTAACCGTGGTGCAGTGGACCTATACGAGCGGGTAGGTTTTCACACCATCCGCAGGTTCTCGGCATACGCCTGGCAAGGGTTCTGAAGAGTACCCCTGAAGGAATACTGACCCTCCGGCGTGCGATATACCCTCGCGGCAGTAGATACCGAATAGCCCCTCACACAATCTAACTAGGTGGAGACCGACTCTATGACTACAAGATCCCTCATTCTGGCTGGTGCGCTGGCCGTTTCAAGCCTTACGATCGCTAACGCCAAGACGTATGACATCGTACTATCCTCGCCTGCTACGGCTGGCAAAGTGCAACTCAAGGCAGGTGAATACAGAGTAAAGGTGGAGGGCAACAGCGCCGTGTTCACGAGCGTGGACAGTGCGAAGAAGTTCACGGCCCCGGTGAAGGTCCAGAACACCGGCAAGAAGTTCAGCGAAACGGCTGTCGATACTTCGACGAAGGGCGGCACCGACCACATCCAGTCGATCGAACTGGGCGGCTCCACTACCCAGCTCGATTTCGGCGAATAATCTCCCCAAAGTGAACAGACCGCATGGGCGGCGCTACGGCGCCGCTCATTTTTCCGATGCCGCCTGCCGCCAATCACCGCACTACGACTGTAATTCCCGATTGCGTGGAGACGCCGCCGACTTTGATCACCAGGGGTTGAACGCCGGGAGTGAGGCCACTGGGCACGGTGAGATCCACCTGAAGAACACCGTTGACTTCGCTGGGCGCGGAACCGGCGTAGAGAACGGGAGCATCGATGCCGCCGATGGTGGCGGTGACCGGGAGCGTCTGGTTGGCGGCTCCGGGAGCCGGGGCGCCATCGACTGCGCCTCCGGCGACTGTTCCAGCGCCGGTGCCGAGCACCAGAATGTAGCTGCCCGCGGCAATCGGGTGCGCGGCTGAATTCACCGAACCATCGGGATTGATAATCACGCCCGCTCCGGTGCCAGTTCCATCGAGGCTGAAGATTCCCGGAACCGCGCCGGCGACCGGAATCGTCACCGTATTCGAGCTCACACTGTTGTAAGAATACTGCACCGAGGTCTGCATTTTTCCGGCGACTTCATACGGTACCGCCGCGCTCACTGCGCCCGCGATGGAATAGATGAGCGGCGCGGCAATGCCATCGAAAGTCACTTGAGTTCCGGCCAGCGTGGAAGCCACATTCCCGCTGCTATCGAGCTGCGCGCCGGCTAGCGTGGCGGGGCCGAAGTCCGCGCCATAGATGGTGACGAGTTCTCCGGGCGCGATGGACCCTCCCTGATAGCTGGCCGCATTCACGATATTGGTGGCGCTCAGGTTGGGCGGCACCGTCGCCATGGCGGTCATCATGGTATTGAAAGCCGGCTTGGGCTGATAGTTGACGTCGAAGGGCAGAGCGTCGCCGTAGCCTGAGAAAACGCCGGGAATCCACGAATTTCCATCGCTCAGACCCCACACCTGAAAGGCCGTGCAGCCGGGATTCTGCAGGCAGACCGTGAGAATACGCTGGTAGGCCGCGGCCTGGCTTTGCAGGTCCGCGGCGCTGGCAACCCCGGCGGAATTGACGGGAATCCGAACATCCATTTCGGTGATGTGCACCTGCAGGCCGAGCTTGTGAAGCGCCTGGATGTTCTGCGCGAACCCGCTGGAACCCGGATACCCGCTGATGTCGATGTGCATTTCGATGCCGACGCCGTGGATGGGAACGCCGCGAGCGACAAAGTCCTGCACCATGGCATAGAGCGCGTTGAATTTGGCTCCGGGCTGTTCGATATTGTAATCGTTGACGAACAGCAGCGCGTCCGGGTCGGCGGCGTGCGCCCATTCGAGAGCCTGCTCGATATAGCCGGTGCCGGTCTTGCCGATGCCGGGCTGGTCATACCAGACGGAATCGCGGAGGTCCGGCGCGACGCCGGTGGCAGGGTCGTTGAACGGCTCGTTGACCACGTCCCAGGCGAAGACCTTGCCTTTGTAATGGGACACGATATTCGTGATATGAGTCTGCAGCAGGTCCGACATCTGCTGCGAAGTGGCGGTCTTCGCGTACGCGGAAAGCCATGAGGGGAGCTGCTGGTGCCAGCAGAGATTGTGGCCGCGCACCTGCATCTGGTGGGCCTGCGCGAAGGAGACAAGCTGGTCGCCAGGCTCGTAGTTGAAGGTGTTGATGCCGGGCTGCGTGACGTCCCACTTCATGGCGTTTTCGGGCTCGAGCATGCTGTACTGAGTCGCCAGCGTCGAGGCGTACAGAGGATTGAGAAGCTTGTTGGCCTCGCCGTATTCGTCGGCATCGGCGGCGCTCCCGATGGAGATGGCGCGCTGCGAGGCGGCGCTGCGCAGAGTTTGCGCCTGGGCGGCGCAGACGGCGAGCAGGACGGTGAGGAAGCGGAGACTCCGTCGCATACCATTTAACTTATCGCTTGATCGCCGATCTGCAAATCGGCAATTCCGGTTTCGTCGCAGACCGCGCCGGCCTCCGGTCGTGTCCAGCCCTTCGCAATTGCCCTTCCCGCGCCCATTTTGGCCGTCCTTTTCAACGCATCCGCCGCGCGCTCGCGGCGCGGTAAGTCGCCGCTAAATTCATCGCGGGGTGGCCGAAAACACCGCTGTGGCCGCGGCTCTGTCAGCGGTCTGAAGTCCCTTCGGGACCGCGCCGCGTTTGACTTCGGCGTCATCTGGTTGTAGATAATCATAGTATGGGTAAGCCAAGCGATCTCGTGCAGGGAATGCTCGATCTGCTCATCCTCAAGACGCTCTCGCTCGGGCCGAAACACGGCTGGGCAATCGCCAAGCGCATCCACCAGATCTCCGGCGAAGTTCTCCAGGTGCAGCAGGGGTCGCTCTACCCGGCTCTGCATCGCCTCGAACAGAATGGGTGGGTCAAGGCCAAGTGGAAGGAAACGGAAACCGGCAGGCAGGCCAAATTCTATTCGTTGACCGCTACCGGCCGCGCCCAACTCGAGAAGGAAGCCGCGAACTGGAGCCGGCTTTCCGGGGCTATCGACCTGGTGGTGCTGGAGAACGCATAGGAGGGCGAAGATGCTGTCCTGGCCTGGCAACATGTGGAGGCGCATCGGCACGCTGCTATTGCGGCGCCGCGCCGACCTGCGGCTGGATGACGAACTGCAATTCCACATCGATCAGCAGATCGAAGAAAACCTGGCCGCGGGCATGAGCCCGGAAGAGGCGCGCGTTGCGGCTCTCAGAGTTTTCGGCAATCTGACAGCGGTGGAAGAGCAGACTCGCGAGACCTGGGGTTTCGGGTGGATCGCGCAATTCGCCCACACGCTCCGCTACGCCGGGCGGACGGTTCGGCGCGCACAGGGCTTTTCCGCCGTCGCGATTGCCGTGATGGCGCTCGGCATCGGCGCGACTACGGCGCTCTTCACGGTGGTTCGCGCGGTGCTGCTGGAGCCTCTGCCGTTTGCGGATTCCAGCCGGCTGGTGCGCCTCTACGAGCGCAGTTTCCTTGGCGATGCCCCCTTCAACCTGGTGGCCGGCGGCATTTTCGCCGAGTGGAAAAAACAGAGCCGCGGCTTTTCCGATCTGGCCATCCTTTCTACCTGGGGCAGAGAGCTCGAAGGGCCGGAATACAGCATCTCGGAAGCCGGCGGGCAGCCTCCCGAAAACGTGCAGGCCGTGCGCTGCTCCTGGAACCTGTTTCGCCTGCTCGGCGTGGAACCTGCTCTGGGGCGCAGTTTCACAGCGGCTGACGATCGTCCTTCCGCGCCCGCGACCGTGGTGCTGAGCTGGGCGCTCTGGCAGCGCCGCTTCGGCGGCGACCCCGGCATTCTGAATAAACCGGTACATCTCAATGCGCGGCCCTATACGGTAATCGGGATCATGCCCTCCTGGTTCGCCTACCCCGTGCAGAGTGTGCAACTGTGGACCCCCATCTATCACGAGGAAACCGTCGCAACCATGCAGGCGCTGCGCGATCACGAATTCATCGCGCTCGGACGGTTGCGGCCGGGAGTCAGCAGGGCGCAGGCGACCGCCGAGCTTTCGGTGATCGTTCACCGGATCCACGCTGCGCATCCCGACGATCCGTTCATCAGTATCGGCGCCAACAGCCGCAGCCTGCTCGATGACATGGTGGGCGACATCCGCACACCGCTGCTGGTGCTTCTGGCTGCCACCGGCTGCCTGCTTCTGATCGCCTGCCTGAACGTGGCTGGCCTGCTGGTGGCGCGGGCGGCGGTCCGGCGCCGGGAACGCGCCATTCGCATGGCGATCGGCGGCAGTCGCACCCGCCTTCTGGTCGAACACCTGAGCGAAAGCCTGGTGCTGTCGGCGGCGGGTGGCGCGCTGGGTCTCGCCTTCGCCGATTTCCTCGTGCAGTGGTTCATCGGTACGCGCCGCGACATGATTCGCGTGGCCTTCGTCCATATGGATGCCGTCGTGATGGTGTTTGCGCTGACGCTGGTTTTTCTGTGCACATTCTTTGCAGGCATGACGTCCTGGGGCTCCGCGAAAGACGATCGGATTCTTGGCGCGCTGCGGGAATCGTCGCGCTCCCATAGCCCGGGCCGCGGAAGAGTGCGGCTGCGAAAATGGCTGGTGGCGCTCGAAACCACGCTCACGGTGGTTCTGCTGGTTTCGGCGGGCCTGCTCCTCAAGAGTTATTCGCGCCTGCGGTCCAGCGACCTCGGATGCATCACAAACAACGTGCTCACTCTGCGGATGACTTTGCCCAAGGCCACGTATGCCCGCCCGGAACAGCGCACCACATTTTTCGAAACGCTGCTCGAACAGGTCCGCTCGGTTCCCGGTGTGCGGGCCGCCGGTCTGGTCAGCGCGGTTCCCGGCCAGGGCTATGAGGGCGATTCCGACTTCACGATTACCGAGCATCCCCCGCTACCCGCCGGCGCCGGACAATACGCCGTGGACCGCTGGGCAGACCCCGGCTACTTCGCCGCTCTCGGAATTCCGCTTCTCGGCGGACGAACGTTCGCCGCGGATCAGCGGCTCGAGCGGGCCGGCGAAGTCGTGGTAAGCGAGTCTTTCGTCCGACAGTTCTTCCCCGGCGAAGATCCGCTGGGGAAGCATCTGCGTGCGCGGAGCGGCCACACGTATCAAGTCGTCGGCGTCGTGGGGGACACGCGATACCTGGTCTCCCAGCCTGCGGTCCCGATCATGTACTTTCCCATTCTCCAGGGAAATTACTCGCTGGCTACGCTGGCGGTCCGTTCAACCCGCGACGTGCGCGGACTGGCTCTGCCCATCGAGCGGATCGTCCATCGCCTGGACCCCGAACTGGCGGTCGCCGACGTCCTGACGATGAGTCAACTGGTGGGCCAGTCCACGCTTAATGCCGGCTTCGATGCTGTGCTGCTGCTGGCGTTCGCCATCTCATCGCTGGTGTTGGCGGCCACCGGCCTGTTCGGCGTGCTTTCCTACATCGTTACGCAGCGAACGGCCGAGATCGGCATCCGGGTGGCGCTCGGGGCGCAGCGCGGCGAAGTGCTGCGGCTGATGTTGTCCGATGGCCTGCGGCCGGTGGCCGCCGGACTGCTCCTTGGGCTGGGCGCCGGACTCATCGCCGCCCAGGCAATCCGCACCCTGTTGTACGGCGTGCAACCGTTCGATGCGAGCATCTTCGCGCTCGTCTCCCTGATTCTGCTGGCCGTGGCGGCTGCGGCTTCGTGGTTGCCCGCGTGGCGCGCTTCGCGGCTCGACCCCTTGCAGTGCCTTCGCAACGAATAGGCCGTGCCTATCGCAGCAGCGGCAGCAGGCTGGTATAGTCGTCTGTCCACAGCCGCGTGCTGCGGCCGGCGGGGAAGGGCACGGCGGCCGGCCGCAATGCGCGCAGCACCGCGGGGTTCGCGGTTACAACGGCCCATACAGCAGCATAGAAATTCTTCGACGGTTCCTCGGCATTGCTCACCAGCAATGCCGGCCTGCCCGAATCTTCCGCCAGCCGCTCGATCACGGGACTCAGGTCCAGGTAGCGGTTGGTGATGTTCACCGCCAGAACGCCATCCGGCGCCAGGTGCGAATAGTACACGCGGAAGGCTTCGCGGGTCAGGAGGTGGGTGGGAATGGAGTCTCCGGAAAATGCATCCAGCACGAGGAAATCGAAAACCCGGTGCGGCTCGCGTTCCAGCGACAGGCGTCCGTCTCCGGGCACTACCTCGATATTTCCGGCGCTGCCGCTCAGGTACCAGAACTGCATCTTGGCCAGCCGGATCACTGCCGGGTTGATTTCGTAGAAGCGGTAGTCATCCCCCGGCCGGGCGTACCCGGCAAGAGTGCCCACGCCAAGCCCGATCACGCCGACTCGCAGCGGACTCTGGGGAAGGGAACGGATCGCGCGAGCCACTCCGGAATCCGGTCCATAGTAGGTGATGGCGAGGCGGCGCTTTTCGGGCAGGACATATTCGGCGCCATGATGAATCGGTCCGTTATTGAGGATGCGCAGCGCCGATGCTCCCGTGCCTTCTTCGGCCACCTGCAGCGCGCCATAGAAATTCCGGACGCGAAGGATGGTGTGCATGACACCGCCCTCGATCCAGTTCGCCAGGAGCAGCCCGGCAATTGCCGTGACGCCGAGGCGAGCCAGTTGCGCCTTTCGCCGAACGCCATACAACAGAGCCAGAGCCAGAATGCCGCAGCCGACCACGGCGATAGGCAGCTCTGTGTACGAGGAGAAGACCGCCGGAGCGATCACGCCTACGAATAGTCCGCCCGCGGCGCCGCCCAGCGCCATCGTCAGATAGAAGGTCGTGAGGTGCTCCGGCGCCGGCTTCCGCCGCGCCAGTTCGCCGTGGCAGAACATGCAGCAGGTGAACAGCCCCGCGCAGAACAGCAGCGCGGCCCAAAGAAAACTCATCCCCGAAGCCTCCCGGCCGACGCAATAAACCGTCACCAGCCAACCGGCAGGAAAGACAATGCGCGCCTCGCGCGGACGATACCAACTCTCGCGGTGGAAGCACAGGATGAGGGTCACCAGGTAGATGCTGAACGGGACGATCCAAAGCAGCGGAATGGGCGCGATGTCCTGGCTGAGCGCGTCGGCTGCGCCCAGCCACAGGATCGAGGGGCAGGCCGCGAGCACAAGCCAGAGCAGACGGTCTGCCGTGGGCACTGAGCCTTCGCGGCCCACCGCCGCGGATTTCGCCCTGCCGGCGAAGCTCTCCGCCCCGGCGAGCAGGACGAACACGGCATATGCCGCCGACCACGCCCGAAGCTGGCGGCCCGTGGAGACCAGCGGTTCGATCGCTACCGGGTAAGCCAGGAGCGCCGCCAGGGAGGCGAGGTTGGAAACGGCGAATAACCGGTACGGGTGAGGCGATTGCGTGCGCCGCGCGAATCCCACCTGCACCAGAGGACTGGTGGCCGAAAGCAGAAGACAGGGCAGCCCGACCGATGCCGCCAGCACAAGCAGAATCCGCGCGACCGGCTCTTCGGTGCTCTCCGGCTTCCACGCCGCCGAAGGGGCAATCGGCAGCAGGGCGAGACTCGCCGCCAGCAGCACGACGTGCAGCTTCCATTGCCGCTCCGGCGCCAGACGGCGCGTTGTGAAATGGGCATAGTAATAGCCCAGCAGGAGCACGGCCTGGAAGAAAAACATGGCGCTGGTCCAGACCCCCGCGGACCCGCCGAACCAGGGCAGGAGCGCCTTGGCCATCATGGGTTGCACGAGGAACAGCAGCAGCGAACCTAAGAAGATGGTGCAGGCATCGAGCGCGTGAAGAGTCCGGGTCGCAATCGGGAACGGGTGACGATCTTCCGTGCAGTCCGCAGGAGCAGATGTTTCCACCCGGCTATGGCCGGCCATTTCCTTGGCCACGTCGAACATATACCACGCTGCAGCGCGGATGGGGGCCGCGGGCATCGGCGCTTCTATTCGTACCGCAGCGCACGCATCGGGCTGACGCGCGATGCACGGCGCGCAGGCACATACGCTGCTGCCGCCGCCGTCACCGCCAAAGCGAGGGCCGAGCATGCCACCACCACGGCATCGTACGGCTTGACGCCGTAAAGCTGCGATTGCGTGTAGCGCGCCAGCCCCAATGCCGCCGGAACGCCCAGCGCCAGCCCGATGCCAGCAATCCACAGCATGTCGCGCATCACCATCCTGCGGATCAGCCCCGGCGAGGCGCCGATCGCCATGCGAATTCCGATCTCCCGCGTGCGCCGCGCCACGCTATGCGCCATCACGCCGTACAGCCCCAGCATTGCCATAACCGTAGCCAGCAGCGCGAACGCCGCGGCAAGCTGCACGAGGATGCGGTCGTTCGAAATATTGAGCGCCACCTGGTCCACCAGCGTCCGTAAGTTGTCGGCGGGCAGGTTGCGATCGAGTTGCGCCACCACGCGCCGGATTTGCGGAATCATGGATTCCGCCGGCAGCGCCGTGCGCACGTAGAAATCCAGAGAACCGAGCTGCTTGTCCTGCCGCCACGGCGTGTAGAAGACCGGATACGGCTTCTCCTTGACGGCCGCGTAGTGGCTGTCTTTGACCACTCCGACAATCTCCAGTGCCTGCCCGGCTCCGGTGCCGAAATGGTGGCCGACCGCGCTCTTGCCGGCGAAGTAGCGGCGCACGAACTCCTGGTTGACGATGGCCACCTGCGGGCCGCCAAGGTTATCGGCCTGTGAAAACTCGCGGCCGGCCATCAGCGGAATCCCCATTTTCCCGAAATACCCCGGACCGATCTCGTTGTACCAGGCATGCCCATTGTTCTGCCCCGGAGGAGGCGTGAAACCGTCCGGATGCACATCGCTGCCCCAGTGGTTGTCGCCGATCAGAGGGACCAGCGCGGCCGCCACGCTGCGCACCCCCGGAACTGCCGCCATCTCGCTCTCCACCCGTTCGAACAGAGCGCGGCTCTGCGCCGGCTTGTATCCGTTCAACTCCGGGGAGAGGGAAAACTGAACCATGTTTTCCGTGCGAACCCCGAGATCCACATGCAGCAGGTTGACCACGCTCTTCAACAACAGGCCTGTGGGGATCAGCAGAACCGCCGCCACCACCACCTGCGCGCAGACCAGCACCTTGCGCACCAGCGCCGCGGATTTCGTGCCGGACGACTGCCCGCCTTCCTCTTTCAAGGTGACGGCAACCGACGTCCGCGCCGCTTCCCACGCCGGATAGAGCCCGAACAGAAAACCGGTTGCCAGGGAAACTCCCAATGCGAACAGCAGCACCGGCCATTCCAGTTGCGCCGTGAGGAAGTATTGCGGCCCCTCGCTCCCGGCCATGATTTCGTGCAACAGAAGCTTCAGCGTGACCGTGGCGAACAGCAAGCCGGAGAGCCCGCCGGCCAGCGCCAGCAGCATGGCTTCGGTCAGGAACTGCCCCATGATTTCGCCGCGCCCCGCTCCCATGGCGGAGCGGATGGCGAGCTCGCGCCGCCGTTCCGCCGAGCGGGCCAGCAGCAGGTTGGCGGCGTTAGCCACCGCGATCAGCAGCACGAGCACCGTGGCCGCCAGCAGAATCAGCACCGGGGTGCGCGCCTCGTCGCGAAATCCGCTGTTGCCGTGGCTTCCGTCCTTGAGGGTCAGCCGCGATTTGCGCACCCGGTCGGCGACGGTCCGGCTATACCAGGCGACGGATTTGGCCTGCACCTCCACCAGCCCGCTGAACACGCTGTTCAAGCCCGCCTGTGCGCGCGCCATGGAAACACCCGGCTTCAGGCGTCCGAACAGGTACAGCCAGAAATCGTCCCAGCGCCTGGTGCCGTCGTGCGTGGGAGAAAGCGCCGGCTGCAGCGAGACCGGCACGTAGGCCGAAGGTTCATCGCCCAGCGTGGTGCCCGTGAACGACTTGGGGGTCACTCCGATAATGGTGAAAACCTGCCCGTTGATGCGAATCTGCTGGTTCAGCGCCTCTTTGGCCGCGCCCAACCGGTCATGCCAGAAGCCGTAGCCCAGCACCACCACCGGGTTGCCGCCGTTGCGGTCGTCTTCCCAGCCGATGGTCCGCCCGATCAGCGGCCGAACGCCGAGAATCGGGAAGTAACCGCCCGAGACCATCAGTACATCGCCGGATACGGTTTGCGTTCCATATGCGAGGTTGGCGCCGATATCGCGAAAAGCCGCCAGCCCGGTGAGCCCTTCCGGCCGTTTCTCGAGTTCGCGGAACATCGGATAACTGAAGATGAACTCCATATCCCCGGCGCTGCCCGTGGAATTGCGGCCGCCTTTGGTATCGGCGGGCGCCGTCAGCAGCACGATCTGCTGCGGCCGTTCGATCGGCAGCGAGGCCAAAATCACCTGATGCAGCAGCGAATAAATCGCCGTATTGGCACCGATCCCCAGCCCCAGCGAAAGTACCACTACGAGGCTCAGGAGCGGCGCCTTAGACAGACTGCGAATGGCATGGCGAATGCGTGTCGGCATATGGCTTGACTTAAACAATACTCCCGAACCCTGCCGCGGGTTACCGGATTTCTTGGGGATGAGCCGGGCGATGCGCTGCCGTCAGGCCAACAGCTCAATCGCAGTGCGCTGCATGTCGTCTGCGATCTTGAGCATCTGAATGTTGGCGGCGAAATTATCACGAGCGTTCAGCAGCGCAACAGCCGCCGTGCTGAGGTCCACCGTGTCCGGGCCGCCATCGCCGGAAGTGGCGGCGGGGGCAGTTACGCGGGCCGCGGCATTCTCGAATTGCGCCGATGCACGCTCCAGGCCGGCAAGTGCGATCGCGGACACATCCATGTCTCCCATATCGGCGGCAAGTGGCGAATTTCTACCGAATTCTGGCCGGGATGGATCGATATCAGGGAGATAATGGATGGCATGTCTCCATCGCACGGTGAAATCACCCATGTGAGCGACACGGCCCTGATGGTCGCCGCCTGCCGGGCGCTCGAATCCGACGCCCCGGACGGCTTTGTGCGAGACCCGTTTGCGGCGCGCCTTGCAGGCGACCGCGGCATGGCGATTCTGCGCGGCATCCCTATGCCGGAAATGATGCGCTTCGGGATCGGAGTCCGCAGCCGCTTTCTGGACGAGCTTCTGCTGGAGGCATTGGCATCGCAGCCGATTGCCACCGTGCTGAGCGTGGGCTGCGGTCTGGATACGCGCCCCTGGCGGCTGGAACTGCCGGCCGAACTGCGCTGGATCGAAGTCGATTTCGCCGACATGCTGGATTATAAGGAAGCGGTCATGGCGCCGGAGACTCCTCGATGCCGCCGGGAGCGCCTGGCCGCGGATGTGAATGACGCCGCGCAGCGCCACGCGATCTACGCCGCTGCGGGTCCCGCACCGGCGCTCCTGATTACCGAAGGGCTGCTCATGTACCTGCCCGCCGGGACCGTGGACGCGTTGGCCGGAGAAAGCGTACGGGAGAGCGGGATCGCACACTGGATCAGCGATATCACCACAACCGGATTCGCGAAGGCGCTCAACATGGATACTTCGAGTTCCGTGCGCCACGTCCAGGCGCCCGATTTTCTGGCGGGCGAGGAGATTCTCGAAGTCGTCGGGAAGCACGGCTGGGCCACCGCGGCGCGGCGTAGCTACATCACGGACATGGCATTTGCCATCGAGCGGATCCAGCGCCTGATGGGAGAACGCCTCAAAGCCGGTCCTCCGCCGGTGCCCGCCGGGGATCCGACCGGAGTGCTCCGATTGGCGCGCGCGTAAGGGCACGGAGTCCGGTGTCGCCTCCCGCCGCACGGTGATACACTTTAGAGCGCCATGGCCGACGATAAACTCCAGGCGGATCTGTTCGACGGCGCACGTCCCGAGGAGAAAATCCTCGTGCTTGTGGGCGTGTTGAATGCCGAGACCGCATTCCGGCTTCGCGATGCAGTTCGCGAACAGCCCGCCAACCTCATCATCGATATGAGCCGTGTCCGGTATGTGGATTCCAGCGGGCTCGGGGTGCTCATCGGGATGTACGCGTCCTTCGAACGAAGCTGCCGGCGCATGCTGCTGGCCGGGATGAACGACCGCATCTGGGACTTGTTCCGCGTATGCAAAATCGAAGATGTCTTCACGCGGTACTCCTCGGTCGCCGATGCCGAGCAGACGATCCCGGTGTCGACGGAAAGCGTCGCGTCGGTCTAGCCTCGGGCGGGACATCATCGCGGGCCGCGCTCTTTGTGCGACCATGATCGGCGATGAGCGTTGCGCCGTTTTCTCTACCGTTTTCGCAATCGGCCGTGGACGATCTCCGCTCCCGTCTGCGGCAAACGCGATGGCCCGATGAAATCCATTCCGCGCCCTGGGAGTATGGCTGCGACCTGACCTTCCTGCGCGAGATCTGTCGCTACTGGAGCGATCGGTTCGATTGGAAAACTCAGCTGGACAGGCTGTCGGCGTTTCCGCATTTTCGCGCGGAACTGGACGGCCTCGGAATCCACTTCCTCCACGTGCGCGGCAAAGGTCCGGCGCCGATGCCTTTGATCGTGACGCACGGTTGGCCCGGTTCTTTCATCGAAATGTTGCGCCTTGTTCCGCTGCTTGCCGATCCGGCCGCTGCGGGAGGCGACCCGGCAGACGCGTTTGACGTCGTGGTGCCGTCGCTGCCGGGTTTCGGTTACTCCGACCGGCCGGAGCGGCCCGGGATGAACGCGTTTCGCGTGGCCGGGTTGTGGACGAAACTCATGAGCGAGCTTGGCTACTCCCGTTTCGGCGCCCAGGGCGGCGATATCGGCGCCGGCGTCAGCACGGCCCTGGGGCTTCGCCATCCGGATCGGATCGTCGGCCTGCATCTGAACTTCGTTTCGCCATCCTACCGGCCGGATCTCGAGGGGCAGCCGCGGTTGACGTCTTCGGAAGAGGAGTTCCTGCGCGGCGTATCCGCCTGGTACGAAGAGAGTGGCGCCTATTCACACGTCCAGAGAACGCGGCCGCAGACGGCGGCCTACGGTCTGAACGATTCGCCCGCCGGCATGGCCGCCTGGATTCTCGAAAAGTTCCGCGAATGGTCGGACTGCGGCGGCGATCCGGAGAGCGTATTCAGCCGCGACGAACTGCTCGCCAATGTGACGCTGTATTGGATGACCGGAACGATCGCGTCCTCTTTTCGCATGTACTTCGAAAACCGCAAGGCGCCTTTGCAGTTCGGGCGTGGCGATTTCGTGCGGCCGCCCTGCGGCATTACCCGGTTTCCCAGGGAAATCCTGTTTCCTCCCAGGGAATGGGTGGAACGCGGATATAACGTTCAGCAGTGGACCGACATGCCTCGCGGCGGCCATTTCGCCGCCATGGAACAGCCAGGTCTGCTGGCGCACGAGATTCGCACGTTTTTCCGGCGGTTTCGCAGCGCCGCTTGAAGATTCCCCGAACCGGCCGCGCGGTCGCTGCGCACTCAGGAGAATGTCAGGATCGGACGGACTTCAATCGATCCGTGCCGCGCCCACGGGACCCTGGCCGCAATCGCCAGAGCGGCATCGAGGTCGCCGGCCTCGATCAGGTAATATCCGCCGAGCTGCTCCTTGGTCTCGGCGAAGGGGCCATCGGTCACCTGAGCTTTACCGTTGCGGACCCGCACGGTCTTGCCGGTTAGGGTCGGCTGCAGAGCGTTGCCGCCGCGAATCGCGCCGGCGAACTCATTGCCAAAGGCGAAAAACTCCTGGGTTTCCGCGGTCTGCTGGGCCTCGTCCAACGCGGTCCAGCGCTTTTCCTGGTCGTAAATCAGCAGCAGATATTGCATGGAATCCTCTCCTCATGAATGCGACGGATGACCCGCCGGGTATCGACAGAGAAAAACGCGCTCTCTGCATCATAAGCGGCAGGCAGCGTGTCCACTTCCGAGCGAATGCGCCAGTTCGCGGGGTTCCTGTTCTGGACCGCCTGGTCCGCGGCCGCCGAACGGCCCGGCGACACAGTCTCATACACGCACAACTGGCCATACGATCCGCAGATCGGCAACCGGCCTACGGGGGAGAGCGTCATCTGGACCGGCGTCAGCATCATCATGTTGTTGGCCGGCATCTGCGCCATGGTGTGGTGGTACGCCGCGCAAAAAGCCGCCGAACCGCAGGGGCCGATTCCGCCCACCGACCCCCTCGGCGCCTGGGCCGCCACCCCATCGCAGCGCGCCACCTTGAAGTACTTCTTCGTGGTCTCCGCCCTGATTCTGGTGCAAATCCTGCTCGGCATGATCACTGCCCACTATGGGGTCTGTGCTGTCCACAGCCGGCTGCGCATCGCGGCCGCCATCTTCAACCCTGAGCTTCCGCTTCCTGCTGCAAGCCCGCGCGATTCACAATTTGCACCTGGCGGTCCTGGACGGAAATGAGCCCCTGCGCGCGAAACCGCCCGAGGTTGCGGGAAACCACCTCCCGGACCGTTCCCAGCCGGGAGGCCAGTTCCTGATGCGTGGCTGGCAGGTCGAACGTGTCCGATCCGGCGGCCTTCGATGCTTCCAGGAGCATGCGCGCCAGCCTCTGGGTGACGCTGCCGAAGGTCATGGATTCGACCAGGCCCACGAGATGCCGCAGCCTTCGCCCCACCACCGCCAACACCTTCAGCGCCACGTCGGGATTCTGGCGGCAGAACTGCTGAAAGTCGTGCTTGTTGATGAACAGCGCCACTACCGGTTCCACCACACGCACCGATGCCGGGTACGCTCCTCCGTCAAACAGCGGCAGTTCGGCGACGCTGGCCGGCGCGGTCTCGATGGACAACATCACCTCGCGCCCGCCAGGCGAAGTTCGAAAGATCTTGACGCTGCCTTGGACGATCAGAAAGATGCCGGTGCAAGGCTCGCCTTCCCAAAAGAGCATTTCGTCGGCGGCGAAGCGTCTTTCCACCGCTCTTTGGGCCAGCCCCTGCATTTCGCTTTCGCTGAGGGCGGCGAACAGGGCGATCTCGGAGAGAGCTGTGAGTTTCGCGGACAAACCTCTATCGTAATCCACGATCGCGGGGTTACCGGCGCGTGTCACGCTGCGGCCGCCAGCGCTATCAGCAGGACCCCGAAAACGATGGCATGGGCAAGCTCCTGTTTCCCCAAGGTATGCACCGCGAGCGGCCGGAATGGCGCCAGATACCAGGCGAAACCGCGCCAGAGCACCGGTAGAAATGCCAGCGCGACGTACCATGTAATCCGATGCGCGAAACATCCGGCAGCCAGGAGCGCGAGAGTCAAAGTCTGGGCGAGCAAAAATGCGCGGCCGGAGGCGATTTTTTCGGCCGCGCTTTTGGTGTGCGCGGCCCGGATGCGGAGCTGCACGAACTGAATCTGGTTGGCCGCGAACAGAAAATTCAGGCCCCAGAGCGAGTAGGCGGCCCAATCCAGGCGATCGGTGACGACATAGTACGCGGCGGCCGCGACCGAAGTCAGGCCCAGCGCCCCCACCATCTGCGCGGCGCCGCGAGCCTTTCGCCAGGTTCGTCTGATGGCCGTCTGCCCCAGGAGGGCCGCTGCCGCCAGCGCTCCAATCCACAGCAGCTCGCGATTCCGGCCGCCCCGGAACAGCCAGAGAAGCGCAGCCGCGGAAACGCTTGTCAGAATCAGACAGGCGAATCTCACGAGCCGGATTTCCTCGCTCGAACGCGCCTTCACGGGCGTGGATCCGACCCAGCTTTCCGCTGGCGTTCGCAGCCAGAACAACGCCAACACCGCAACGGCGAGCGGGACGAGAGATTCCGCCCGGCCCCCGGCGCGCAACCCGATGGCCGCCCCGCTGAACAGCGGCACCAGCAGGATTCCCCATGCCCCGTGCTCACGGGGAAAAATCAGCGAGCGGCGCCTTTCCGGAGGAATCACATTCTCATTCTGACCCAGGCGGTGGAACGCCGGACGTGACTGGAGTCACGGCGATAGAATCGGTGTCAACGATACACTTGGCACTGGAGAGAGCATGGCGAATCGGGTGCATGTCGCGCTGGGAACGATTTCCTTCACCGTGTGTTTCGCGGCCTGGGGGCTGATCGGTGCGTTCGCGCCCCGGTTCCGGGAAATCTATCACCTCACGCAATCCGAAACGGCTCTCCTGATCGCCGTACCCGTATTGCTGGGCGCGCTGGCGCGCATTCCCATGGGAATCCTGACGGATCGTTTCGGCGGCCGCGCGATCTTTGCGATTCTGATGGCGGCGGTCGCGATTCCGGTCTGGTTCGTTCCGCAGTTGACGGCGTATTCGAGTTTGCTGATCGCGGCATTTCTCCTCGGCCTGGCCGGCTCCTCGTTTGCAATCGGCGTGGGATACGTCTCCCGATGGACTCCGGCGGAGCAGCAGGGCAGCGCGCTGGGCGTTTACGGCATTGGAAATATCGGCCAGTCTGCCGCGGTATTCCTCGGACCCGTGATCGCACTTCGCATCGGGATGGCGCCGGTCTTTCACGGCGTGGCAGGTATTCTGGTGCTCTGGGCAGTGGCTTTCAGTCTGCTCGCTCGGAATGCTCCGGCGCCCGCCAATGCGGCGGCGAAAGGGCTGGGAGCGATGCTCGAGGTGCTGGCGCGAGAAAGGCTCTCCTGGCTGTTATCCGCTTTCTACTTCCTGACCTTCGGCGGATTCGTCGCATTTTCCATTTACCTTCCGACCCTCCTCAAGGACGAATTTCAACTGGGACCGGCGGACGCCGGTTTCCGCACGGCCGGTTTCGTGGTGCTCGCTACTCTGATGCGGCCCGTGGGCGGTTGGCTTTCGGACCGGATCGGCGGGGCGCGTGTGTTATCCGCGGTCTTCCTGGGCATCGCCCCGTTCGCCATGCTTCTCGCATGGCCCTCGATGATTCCTTTCACGGTGGGCGCCCTCGGCAGCGCCGCCCTGCTTGGACTGGGCAATGGAGCGGTTTTCAAACTGGTGCCGCAGTATTTTCCGGATCAGACCGGAACGGTCACGGGACTCGTGGGCGCGATGGGCGGTCTCGGCGGCTTCTTTCCACCGCTTCTATTGGCTTTCTTCCGCACTCACACCGGCGCCCTCTGGCCCGGCTTCGCGCTGATGGCCGTGACCGCGTTGACGTTGTGGTGGGCCAATCATCTCGTTTTCATGCCCCGGCAGCAGGCTCTCGATATCGCTCTTCCGGCCGACCTGCGCCGCACGGCGGACCGCATGCGGGCAGGATCGTGGGCCACGCTATGGACGGCACTCCTGATTGCCGCCGTCGCGGTCGGATCCAGGAACCTCCAGAACTTCGACCCCACACTGGTGATTTACACTTTCGCCGTGATCTTCGCCGCCTGGGGGGTTGTTTATCATTACAACGTCTGGCTGGAAAAGCCTCCCACCCGCGTATATTGGGACCGCGGCTGGGAGCTCTTTCGAAACCGCGGCGTCCTCCGCAGCCTCGGCCGGGTGCTGGCTCTCGCCGTTACGCACCTGGCTGCGCAACGGTTCATCGCACATCGCTCGCGCCTGCGCTGGTGGATGCACCAATGCCTGTTCTGGGGCTGCCTGCTGGCGGTCGCGATCACTTTCCCGCTGGTTTTCGGCTGGATTCACTTCCGGACGCTTCCCGGCGATCAGCTCATCTACGTCACGTACCTGTTCGGATTCCCGATGGGTTCGTTTCGCCTGCACACTTTGGTTGCCGGTCTCCTGTTTCACGGCCTGGATATCTCCGCCGTGCTGGTTCTCACGGGCATTGCGCTTTCCTTATGGCGCCGCATGACGGACCAGGGCGCGCGCACGCTGCAGCAGTTCGGAATGGATTTTCTGCCCATCATTCTGCTGTTTGCGATATCGGTTACCGGGCTCGCGCTGACCGTCTCGCAGGAATGGCTGCGTGGCTCCGCCTACAGCTTTCTGGCGATCCTGCATGCCATCACCGTGATCGCCGCGTTGCTGTTTCTCCCGTTCGGCAAATTCTTCCATGTCTTCCAGCGGCCCGCGCAACTCGGCGTGAAACTATACCAGGACGCCGGCCTCAACGATTCCGGCGCCGTCTGCGCGCGCTGCGGAGAGCGATTCGCTTCGAGAATGCACATCGACGATCTGCGAATGATCCTGCCGCAACTCGGGTTCGACTATTCCATTCCCGGACCGGCCGGGCACTGGCAGGCGCTCTGTCCGGCCTGCAAACGGAAATCGCTTTCCACCGCGCAGCTTCGAATCAAGGACGAATCTCGTGGCTAAAGTTCCGACCGATCCGGTCCAACTGCGCAACCAGTTTGGCCCGCATCTCAACTACACTCCGCCCGGCGGCTGGCAGGCTGAATCGCATCGCGAAGAAGAAAAGCTGGTCAAGACGCATTGCTGTTTCTGCGGCCAGCAGTGCGGCATTCAGTTGAAGGTGCGCGGCAACCGCGTCACCGGCTTCGAGCCGTGGGAGGACTTTCCGTTTAATCGCGGCATGCTGTGCCCCAAGGGTGTGAAGCGCTATTTGCAGGACAGCCACCCCGACAGGCTGCTCCATCCGCTCATGAGGACGGATGGCGGATTTCGCGAAGCAACCTGGGAGGAATCTCTCGATTTCACGGCACTGCGCCTGCGCGAGATCCAGGAAAAGTACGGGCGAGATGCGGTTGCGGTATATGGCGGCGCTTCCCTCACCACCGAAAAGGCATACCTGATGGGCAAGTTCGCCCGGGTAGCCCTGCGAACGCGCCACATCGATTACAACGGCCGGCTCTGCATGGTCTCGGCCGGGGTAGCGTATAAGGGCGCATTCGGGGTGGACCGGGCGCCGAATCCCTGGAGCGATATTCCGAAAGCCGCAGTCATCATGGCGATCGGCGCCAACGTCGGCGAATGCGCTCCCATTACGACCGATTACATCTGGCGGGCCCGCGACAACGGCGCGCGCCTGATTGTCGCCGATCCGCGTTTTACTCCGATCGCGCGCAATGCGGACCTGTACCTGCCCGTGCGGCCGGGCACCGACCTGGCTCTACTGATGGCCATGCTGCACGTGATCATTCGCGACGGCCTGACGGACCGCGAATTCATCGAAGCCCACACCACCGGATTCGAGAAAACCGCGGAATCGGTCGCAGCATGGACTCCGCGCCGCGCGGCCGAGGTGAGCGGCGTCGCTCCCGAGGCCATTGAGAAGGCGGCCCATCTCGTTGGCGAATCCCGCCGGGCGATGCTCATGCACGCGCGCGGCCTGGAGCACCAGTCCAAGGGCGTTGAGAACTGCGAGGCGGTACTCGCCATCGCGCTGGCCACCGGCAATATCGGTCGCGAGGGCGCCGGCGCGGTCATGATTACCGGGCAGGGAAACGGGCAGGGCGGCCGCGAGCACGGGCAGAAGTGCGATCAACTGCCGGGCCAGCGCAGCCTCACCGATCCGGCCGCGCGAGAGCACGTTGCCGCTGTGTGGGGCATTTCTCCCGACGAATTGCCCGGGCCGGGCTACACCGCGGTCGAAATTATGAATGCCATCCACGCCGGCGAAATCAAGGGGCTGCTTTCGATCTGCTTCAACCCGCTGGTTTCCCTGCCCGACGCCAATTTTACGAGAGAAGCCCTGGAAAAACTGGAGTTTTTCGGTGTGATCGATTTCTTTCTCTCGGAGACCGCTGCCCATGCCGATGTCGTGCTCGCGGGAAGTCTGCAGGAAGAGGAGGAAGGCGTCACGGCCAACGTGGAAGCCCGCGTCATCCACATTCAGAAAGCCGTGGACCCGCCCGGCAACGCGCGCCGGGATTCGGAGATCATTTGCGATCTGGCACACCGGCTGGGCAGCGGAAAGTTCTTCCCGTTTCGGGAGCCGCGCGAGATCTTTGAAGAGCTCCGTCTGGCGTCGCGCGGCGGACTGGCCGACTACTACGGCATCACTTACGAGAAGATCGATCGCGAAAAGGGTGTCTTCTGGCCGTGTCCCGCGCCGGAGCATCCGGGTACGCCGCGCCTTTTTGAAGACGGCCGGTTTTTCCACGCCGATGGCAAGGCGCATTTCATGAGCCTCGCATGGCGCGACAGCGGCGATCCCGTGGACGCCGATTTCCCGGTCTATCTCACCACCGGCCGCGTCGTGAGCCAATATCTCTCGGGCACGCAAACGCGCCGCATCGGGGCGCTGGTGGATCAGTATCCCGAACCGAAACTGGAACTGCACCCCCGCCTGGCTGCTCAGCATGGAATCGCGACGGGCGACTGGGTGAAGATTACTTCGCGCCGCGCCGCGATCGTTTTGCAGGCCATGGTGGTGCGCACCATCCGGCCGGACACGGTGTTCATTCCTTACCACTGGCCCGGTGGGCGCAGCGCCAATCGCTTGACCCATCGCACGCTCGATCCGCGCAGCAAAATTCCAGAATTCAAAGTATCGGCCTGTCGCATCGAAAAATCCACGGCTCCGGGGGACCGTTCGTAATGTTCGGAATGGAGTTCTATGTCGACCCCTCGCGCTGTATCGGCTGTCAATCCTGCCTGAAGGCCTGCGAGGAATGTGACACCCACCGCGGCGTATCGATGATCAACTTCGATTTTGTCGATCGCACCGAAACCATCGCGACCGCGGCCTACGTCTGCTGGCACTGCGACAACCCCACGTGCGCCCAGGTCTGTCCGGCCGATGCCATCAAGAAGTACGAGGATGGAATCGTCGGCTCGTCCCTGAAACCGCGCTGCATCGCCTGTTCCAATTGCGTCCTGGCATGCCCCTTCGGAATTCCGAAGCTCGTGCCGCAAATTGAGCAGATGATGAAGTGCGATATGTGCTACGACCGCACGTCGGTGGGCAAACGGCCGATGTGCGCCACGGTGTGCCCCAGCCAGGCCCTGGCGTACGTAACGCCGGAAACCATCGCCGCCACGCGCCGCGAGAAGCCCGTCAACACGTTCTGGTTCGGGAGCCAGAAGATCACCACCAAGGTTTACATGATGGCTCCGGCGGAGACCTCGGAAATCACTATCGATGTCGCCGACTATGTTTGGGAAGGAGATTATGAGCTGGTTCCGCAAGCCTTCTAGCACGCCGTTGTGGCGCGACGAGTTTTCCGTCTTCACGGCCGACGAGCGCTACGTGAACCGGCGGCAGTTCACCAAGTTCCTCACGTTGACCAGCTTCGGCATGATGGTGGGGAATCTGTGGATCCTGGCGAAGTCGGTGCTGTATCGCCGGCCTTCCTACCCGCGCACCGCCATTGCCGGTCTGGACGAAATCCCGGTTGGAGGCGTGAAGACATTTAACTATCCGACGGCCGACGACCCCTGCATCCTCGTGCGCACTGCGGCGGACGGCTACGTCGCCTATAGCCAGAAATGCACTCATCTTTCCTGCGCCGTGTACTACGAAAAGCAACAGAATCGCCTGGAGTGCCCCTGCCACCAGGGGTTCTTTTCGATTGCCGATGGATCGGTCCTGCAGGGACCGCCGCGGCGGCCGCTGCCCCGGGTGGCCCTCGAAAAACACGGCCGCCAGTTGGTGGCGATCCGGATGGAGGCGGAATCCGTATGAACAACAATCCGCCGCAAAACCGCGGACTGACCGCCATCGACGGCGCGATGGTCCTGATTATCGTTCTACTGATTGTGCAGATCTGGCTGTTGTCTGCGACGCTGGAATCGTTCCTGGCGGGGCACCGCGAAGCGGCGGTGCCGGGCGCCATCATCTCCGCGATTCTGTTCGCGGCCTGCTTTGCCCTCTATCGCTTCGTCGACCGGATCGATTCCGAAGTGCGGAGAGGGTGAACGGCAGCCCTGCACTCATCGGACCGCTGCCTGGGCTGGTGCATCGTACTCGAGCAGCCGTCGTTCGCCCTCGAGCGCGCGGATGTGTCCGGCGTCCTGGGTGACTTCCAGCGTGCCCAGGTACCTGCCTGCGTCGTCTCGCACCGCAAAGTAGCGGATGTGAACGAAGCGGCCTGTGAATTGAATCCAGAATTCGGCGACGCTCTGCCGTCCCGCGCGAAAATCGTTCAGGATGCGATCCACTACGTCGACGCTGCGCGGAGGATGGCAGTTCTGCACTTTCCGGCCGATAATTGCGCGGCTGCGTGCGAAGACGCGATGGGGCCCCTCCGAAAAGAACGCTACGCGGTCATCCGCATCGACAAAGGTGAGATCGACCGGGAGCGTTGAAAAGATCGCGGTGAGCTGTTCGATCACCAGGTTGCCGGTCGGCAGCATCACACCGCTGGCTGGCGCCGGCCCGGAGTTGTCCTCGGCCAATTGCGGCCGGTATCCCTCGCGCGGCTCGACAAGACACCAGCCGTAGCGGGGCGATGACGCCCAGATTTCGGCCCACTCCTCAGCCGTGAACCTCTCCAGGCACATCGGGAACAGGATCTGCTCCTCTTTGTAAATCATCTCCTTGAGCGCGCCGGCCGCCGCTGTTCCGGTTGTTGATGCCAGCAGCTTGCACTCCGCCGCGGTCCGGTCCGGCTGCCGCAGGGCTGCGTTCAGATGCTTCAGCAGTTCGCGGTTCTCATCGTCCTTGGCCCACATCACCTTCGAAGGCCCCGCGATTCCGTGCCGTTCCAGGGCCGAAAACAGGAGATGCTCTTTGCGCTGATAATGCTTGTCTACGTCCTGCAGTTCGTTGACGCTCTGCCGCCACGCCAGCAGCGCCTGTTCCGGATCGTCTGCATCGCCCAACCCCAGCACCTGGTTCATCGCCTGTTGCATCCGCGCGAGCGACTCGCGGAGCGCCTCGTTTTCGCGCCGGAAGGTATCGACCGGGTGGCCGGGAGCCAGCGGCGCCGGCGCGAGTTGCACCAGGACTTCCCGCGTCACCTGCGAGTGCAGGTCGCACATGGCCTGAATCTCTGAGACGGGCGTTCCTTCAGTGATCAACTCCTGTTCCATCGCCATAATCTCTGAGTAATCGGTCCTCGCGACCAGTTCTTTCAAACGTCGCCGAACCTCGTCCCGCGGCGCTCCGGCGTGCAGACTTCTGACGATCCCTTTCAGAGTGCGCACTCGTTGTGCCCGGTTGTCGATCCATTCACTCATTGTTTGTCCTGATTTAAGGTTAAGAGACGCCGGCGGGAAAGGCAGTGACCTCGGTCACGCGTGGCGACCGTGCCTGCTCGCGTCAAACCACGCCATCGAGGGTATACAGGTCGGAGATGATGCTTTCGTAGTTGTACGCGTAGCTCTTCAGGTCGTGCGACAGGACAATCGGGCCGAGGCCGGTGATGCCGCTGAGATTGGAGGGCTGGAAAGTGCGCCACTTCGACCGCTGGCCGGTGGCGATTTCCACCCTGTCTACGCGTGCCGGAAGCGAATCGAGCGCCTGCACGTAGGCGTAACGCGAGTCGCCGCTGAAGGCGATGACTTCGTCGCCCCGCCCGATTCCCGGTATCTTTCCCGGCCCGGCGCCGCTCAGTGCAACGAGAAACTGATCGCTGCGCGAACGTCCGACGGCATATCGGCCATCGGGAGTGAGAACGTTGCTCGCGATCCGAAAATCGGGCGGCGAGATCGCTTTCGGCGCCGATCCGTCGATTCCCTGGAGGTAAATGCGGCTGTCGTCGCCCGCGTATCCCGTGAAGAGCACCTTTTGGGAGTCGGGCGTCCACAGCACAAACTCGACGCTGCCGACTTCGCCGCGGGGCAGTTTGCGCGCGTCACCTGCCCCGACGGGCAGCAGTTGAAGTTGCGGCTTGGACTCCAGCGTCAGGCAGGCCACCCACTGGCGATCGGGCGAGAGCTTTGGAAAGCAGCCGGGTCCCAGTTGCACGGGCGGCGCGCCATCCATGTTGCGCATGTACACCATGGGCATGCCGCCGACGGCGGCGCCGCCCTCGGTAAACACGATGGCCTTTCCGTCGCTCGACCCGCCGCTGAGCAAGCTGGCGTCCAGCCAGCTCAGGTCGCGCTCCGGTTCGCCCGGTCCGGCGGACCCCAGGATTCCGTAGCGGTACAGCTCGTGAGTCAGGAGGAGCTTTCCGCCGGGCGCAGCATCGTGCAGGAAAAGACGATCGGCTTCGGCGGCGGCGGTGCGCTCCGCGCCTCGCAGAGAGACGGCGTAGAGCTGGCGGCCGCCGATCTGGGCAGCGGCCGTGAACAGAATCTCATCTCCCTTGGGCGCCCAGGCAAGGCCCTGGCAGCTCCGCCAGTCGCGCGAGATCCTGCGCCGGCGGCCGGCACGATCCATTACGGCGACGAAACCGGCGTCATCGCCCGCGCGCGGTTGATCGATGAAGGCCACCAGCCTGCCATCCGGCGATACACGCGGATCGGCAATTTTGCCGTCCGTTTCGTACAGCGTTTTTCCGACGGGATACTCGATCCGGTACTTGGGATCGAGTGGCCGAACGATGGCGAGTTCGTCGCCGCCGGGGCTCCAGTCCGCCGATTGCACCACGCGGATCAGCTCGCGCGCGGCACCGCCGGCCAGCGGCGCAATCGACAGCGTGCCCGCGCGTTCCATGGGGGATTGGGGCCGGTCGGCGGAAAGGATCGCCATTTCGCTCTTGGAAGAGATGGCCAGGATATAGGACGGCGGCAGATCGAGCAGACGATACTCGGGGCGATCGGGCCGGCCCGAAAAGAGACGGATGGGGTCCTGCTCCCACGCGGCGCTGTAGATGATGGTCTGGCCATCCGGCGAGAAGCGCGCGGAAGGCACGTACCCGCGGCGGAAGGTGATCCGCCGGAACTCCGCGCGCACTTTGCGGCCCGTGATGCGCCCGAGGTAAGCGGCGCCGAGCCACGAGCCTGCCAGGGGAGCCGCCGCCAGTCCCCACAGGAGCCGGCGGCGCGGGACGCGGGAGCGGGCTCGCACCGGCGCCGGAACGCCCGAACCCGACAAGGCGTCGATGACGAAGCCAATGTCGCGCGCGGATTGAAAGCGATCCTCGCGCCGCTTTTCAAGGCAGCGGCGAACGACTCCTTCCATGGCCTCGGGAGCCTCGGGATTGATGTCGCGAAGCGCGGCCGGATCCTGCCGCAGGATGGCGGTCATCAGCTCCGCGGTGGTTTCGGCTTCGAAAGCCGGCCGCCCGGCCCACATTTCGTGCAGCACCAGGCCGAAGGAGAAGATATCGGAGCGCGCGTCCACGAGCTCGCCGCGGATCTGCTCCGGCGACATGTAGGCAGGAGTCCCGACTGTAAGTCCGGGCTGGGTCAGGAACCTGGTTTCGGCATCCGCACCGACGGCCGACGATTCCAGCTTGGCCGCGCCGAAATCCAGAATCTTCACGTTGCCGTCATCCGTGAGATAAATGTTCTCCGGCTTTAAATCGCGGTGCACGATACCCTGAGCGTGGGCCGCGGCCAGTCCCGAGGCGATCTTCTGCGCAATGCCGATCACCTTGCGAATCGGGAGAGGCCCATCGGCAAGAGCGGCGCGCAATGTCTGGCCGTGCAAGAGTTCGGTAACAACGTAGAAACGGCCTCCGGCTTTGCCGACATCGAACACCGAAACGATGTTGGGGTGACTGAGGGCGCTCGTGGAACGCGCCTCCTGCTCGAAGCGGTTCAGCCGGTCTGCACTTTCGGAGAATTCTTCACTGACCACCTTGATGGCGACTTCGCGGCCCAGCCGCGAATCTTTGGCGCGGTAGACGACACCCATGCCTCCCTTCCCGAGCGGGGAGAGAATCTCATAGGGCCCCACACAACTGCCGGGCTCAAACGGCATAGGCAACGATCCCGAATCTCTACTTTGGGTTTCGCGGTTCCGCCCAGTGTACACCAAACCCGCCTCAAGCTGATGGAGCTGAGGTTGAGGCTAAGAGACGCCGGCGGGAAAGGCCGTGGCATCGATTCCGCGAGTTGCCGGCTTGCGCACTGCCGGTACCGGCGGCGGCAATACCAGGGTGATCGCCAGGTTCAACGCGAAGAGAGTTACCGCGGTCAACTCCGTGACCGCGGATACCGGCAGGAGCGCCCACGCCCATCGCAGATTGGCTTCGTACGCCGGAATCTCGCAGAGAACCCGCAGCGCGCATCCGGCATTCAGCATTACGAGCGAAAGCCCCATGAGATGTCTGCTGAAAAGCACCCGCATTCCACAGAAGGCAGGCAGCACTCTCTGCCCGATCGCGAAGACCATGGTGGAGAGGAATCCCACCGTCAGAGCGTGTCGGGAAGCACCCCAGATGCCTCCGTGGCGATCCGAAAATGCCGCGCAAATTCCCAGCGCCGCCGCGAGCAGGAGCCAGACATACGCAGCTCGCAGAAATGGCGGGAACAACACCGAAACTCCGAGGGTCTTCGCAGGTTTTTCAGACCTTCGAAAAACATGCAGCGCGTCCGCGGCCAGGGTGCTCGCGCAAAACAGGAGCAGCGTTGCTGTCTGAAAGCCGCCCGCCACAGCCGCGGCCAGGCCGGCCACGAGCACCACCGCTGCCGCCACGAGTTTTCGGCAGTGAGGCTCGCGCAGACCCAGAAAAACGGGCAACCATCGGGTATTGAATCCCCAAACGGCCAATACCGGGAAGCCCCATGCCGCCAGAAACAGGTACCGCTGGTCGAGCCAGTGAGGGATTTCCGGATGAGCGGCTGTCAGCGCCAGCACGATGGTTTCCGCCTGGTTCGCCACGAGCGCCAGCAGAAACGCTACCGTGGACGCGATCACGAGCTTCATCCAGGTCTCCATCGGCTTGCGCTTCACAGCGGGCGACGATGGCTTGTGGCGGCTGACGGTCAGGAAAAAGATCGCAAAGGCGGCCAGTTGCAGGGCTGCCGATACCGGCAGGAGAAATCGCCAGCTCACCTCGGTGACGTTCGCAATCCATCGGAGACCGACGCCGCTGCTCCACAAAGCCCAACTCGTCCAGCCGCGGCCGACGGCAAACGTCATGAGGCCGCCCATCTTCGAAAGCGAGTAGTAGCCGATCCCGATGATGAATGTTCCGAGCCAGCCGAAGATCTGTGCGTGGCCGTGCGCCTGCAGCCAGGCCGGGGACAGGGTGCCCAGAGAATGTTGACTGCTGATGGAAATCAGGTTCCAGACGCCGAGAAAGGTCCCCGGCAGAACCAGGAACAGGAGGCCGGTGGCGATATAGACCGCTACCATTTTTTGCAGGGCGATTTCGGTTTGCACGGGGTCGACGGTGCGCATAGTCGCTTCTCCATGAGGATAGCGGCGATTCCGGCTACCGCTTCTCCAGCGCGATTGCGCGCGGGAAGAGGATGTTGTTTTCCAAGTGAATGTGGACGTGCAGGTCTTTCTCGAGAGCCTGCAACCCGTCGTACAGCGCCCGCACCGTGGCGCAGGCGTAAGACGGCGGTTGGAAGTTGCCGGTGAGCTCGCGGATTTCCCGCAGCGCGTCGCCGGCTCCGTCGTGCTCCCGCTCCATCATGGCGATGGGATTGGCGATGGAACCGAATGGCACAGGCGGCAGTGGGCGATTCTGCATCTCGGCGCGGCCGTATTCTTCGATGAATGGAAACAGAATGGCTTCTTCCTTGTGCAGGTGCATTTCCAGTTCGCTGCGCAGGTCCGCAAAAGCCGCGGCCAGGCGAGGCAGCCGTTGAGGATCGCGCGCCCCATGCACGGCGGCCACCTTTTCGATGCGGGCCTGCAGAACGGGCAAATCCAGCTTCAGATAGGCGTGATGGGTATCGACGATGTGCTTCGCCAGTTCGCCGAGCGGAGCGGTCTGCCAGTCGCGGTCTGCCGCGGCGGTTGCGCCGGCATCCTCGATTTCCCGGATGATCTCCGCGGGGTTCAGTCCTTTGGCCAGGCAAGCCTGCTCTAAGGGTTGCCTTCCGCCGCAGCAGTAATCCAGGCCATGTTGTTCCAGAATGCGAATCGCGTTTAACGAAGTGGCGGCCAGGTCGGCCAGGGTCAGTGTGGCTGTCATCGGATCTCCTTCTTTCTTGCTCCTGGTCCGATTCTGACGCGGCGCGAATGCGGAGGCAGTGACTCAGGTCACCGGGTTGTGGCGCGATTGCCGCAGTTATCGGCCTTGGCGGAGCACCCGCGCCAAAGCTTCCATCTCGCTCGCCTTTGCAGCCTGATCGGTGTGGCGCAGCAACACGGCGTAGTCGTTCAGGAATTCCGCCGCCATCGGTTTGTAGCTTCCGTTAGGCTTCCGGCACAAGGGCAAAGCCCGGTCGAAGAGGGCCGCGGAGAGTTGATAGCGCCCTTCCCTTTCGTCGCACCTTGCCAGTCCGGCCAGTGCGCCAGCCGGTGGCCCGTCTCCAGCGCAGCCCTGCCCAGTCCAACAAGAAACCGGCCCAATTCTGGATGGTTCTCAAACACCGGCCGCGTCCACCATCGGCACGGCGACCAGCAATCCCTTCCCGGCAACGCTGGTGATACCGTCCAGCCCGTCCAGCCAGCGGACATACAGCGCCGGTTTGCCCTGAAGCTCCCACAGGACCTCGGCATTCGTCCAGGCCGCCTCACGCGCCGCCGCGATGTTCCACGCGCCGATCAGATTCTCCAGGTGCGAAACCGGCGGCAGGGCGTCGCCCAACAGACGGACCATCAGCGTTTGCTTCGCCAAACCAATGAGCGAATCCAACGTGCCATTCACCGCGGTGTAATCGGCATATTCCGGCGAATTCTGCCGCGGAGCCTTCCCGGCAGCACGGCACGTGGCGTCGACCGCGAGCGGAAGGTCGTGATTGATATGGGCGTTGATTCCGGCGAGGGCAAACTGGATGCGTGCGAGGGCGGCGTCGCTCCGGCGCTCGAACAACGCTTGCCAGCAGCCCGGCGTGCTTCCGCCGGAGAGCCAACCGCGGAGCGCCGCGAAATACAGGTTGGCGAACTGGACATCCAGCGCCGACATCCATGCCGGGTTTTGAAAACCGCCGGCCCCAACCCGTGCCGCCACCGCGGCTGTTACCTGCAGGTACAGCCAGTTGAACCATTTCAGACCGTCTCCAGCGGGCAGACTTGCGTCCAGCGACCGCATCATGGCGAGCACCTCGGGAATATCTGCGGCCGGAGTCTGAATCGCAGCAAGCAGCGCCCCATTGTCAGGTGACATGATTCGACCATTATATGCAGTCAGTTCGGGAATCTGATTAGCCGGGGGTGCCAAACCGCTGGTAGTGTACGATGGGACAACGGCGCAACGAATCGCTTCCTGTCGGGCGCTTGGGAACCAAAATAAAAATGACGATGAGATTAACAAAAACGGCGTTGCTTCTCACTCTGGCGTCCGCAGCGGTCTGGGCGCAGGTCAATATCGGCGAACAGAAGCCCGAAGACAGCCTGCCCTTCACCATGACCACAGTGGCCACCTTCCGGCTGCCTTGGCGGCTGGCCTTCCTTCCCGATGGCCGCATGCTGATCACCGAAAAGGTCGGGCCCGTCTGGCTGGTCACCCAAAAAGGAGAAAAGATCCAGGTGGAGAATACGCCTCCCGTCTATTTTCAGGGCCAGAACGGGATGCTCGGCGTCTTCCTTTCGCCGCATTACGAAACCGACCACGACATCTATCTCACTTACGCCGAACCGGGAGACTATGGCGGGGGCCTGGCGCTGGCGCGCGCCAAACTGAACGCCACCGCCACATCGGCGAAGCTCGAAAACTTCCAGGTGCTGTGGCGCCAGATGCCAAAGGGCAGGGGCGGGCAGGAAGGCGCACAGATCGCGTTCTCGCCCGACGGCCAGTACCTGTTCTTGACGGTTGGGGACCGCCAGCGCTTCACTCCCGCGCAGGATCCAAACCAGCCCGAGGGCAAGATTCTGCGCCTGACGCTGGACGGCAAGCCGGCCCCCGGCAATCCCTATTACGGCAAAACCGGCGCTGCCACCATTCCCCTGATCGATCCGCCCACTGACACCGAAGCTGCCAAGACCGCGAAGGTGGTGAGCACCTACACCTTTCCCGGCCCCAACCTGACGCCGTCGGAAACCTGGGCCAGCGGTGTGCGCACGCCCTACGGCCTTGCGTTTTCCCCCAATGGCGAATTGTGGGAGGTCGAGCATGGCCCGCGCGGCGGCGACGAACTGAACCTGATCGAGAAGGCCAAGAATTACGGCTGGCCGCTCGTCTCCTTTGGCCAGAACTATAACGGCGTGCCCATCCCCAAGCCCGACACGCGGCCCGACCTGGCGATGCCGGTGCTCTATTGGGTTCCCGTGATCGCGCCGGGCAACCTCATGTTCTACCACGGCACCCGCACCTTCCCGCAGTGGAACGGGAGCGGCTTCGTCAGCGGCCTGGCGACCAAATCGCTCAGCCGCATCGTCTTCGACGGCCATGGCGGTGCCAAGAGCGCCGAGCGCTGGTATGTGGACCACCGCATCCGCGACGTGGAAGAAGGCCCCGATGGCTCGCTGTGGATGCTGGAAGACGCCAGAGCCGGCGCCCTGTTCCATGTGACACCGAAGTAATTGCTCGGCGCGAGTAGAGCTACAAGCTGGCTATGACGAAATCACCAGGCGTCTCGCCGATTCGGCACCGCTTGACTTTGCTTTCGGGTCCGCATGGGGAGCCGCCAGGTTAGCGCTCGTGCTCAAGGTCCGTTTATGCTTGAGGCGGTAGCGGCCAGGAGGCTCTCCAAACTCACGTTTGAACGCGCGGTTGAAGGCCGCTTCTGACTCGTATCCCACTTCGCCGGCGATTTCCGATACACCTCGCGGCGTGTTCTCCAGCGACCGCGCGGCCAATTGAAGCCTCCAGCGAGTTAAATACGTCATGGGCGGCTCGGAAAGATACCGGGTAAACCGCTCCACGAGAGCGGTCCGTGAAATGCCCACCTCGTTCGCCAGATCCGCGATGGTCCAAGGATGGGCGATGCGGCTGTGCAGCAATCCGAGGCTCTTCCCCACGACGGGATCGCGCGCTCCCGCGAGCCAACCCGTCTGCTGTTCCGGCAACCCGGCAACATAGCGGCGCAGAGTGTCGACGAACAGGGCCTCCGAGAGTTTCGCGAGCATGGCATCACTGCCGACCCGTCCCGAAGCTGCTTCGTCAACCAGGTGCAGGATCGAATTCTCGAGCCAGTGCCCCGAGCGATCCGATCGGATGTTGACCTTAAAGACGGACGGCAGACCGCCCAGAATCGGCCGGCTCAGGAATGGGTCGCAAGCCATGTACCCACATACATAGCGCGCTGCCTCGCCGCCTCCGCCAGCCCGCATGGGGCGCAAGTCGCGCGCTTGGATCTTGGAAAGAATCGCCGAGTTGAGCGATGCCGGCGCCACGCCCGGTGCGCTGGTCATTACGTGGGGATCCCCGTGGGGAAGGACAACGATATCTCCGGGGCCCAGCTCGATCGATTGCCCATCGGGTAACTGCACGAATGCGGCGCCGTCGATCACGAAGTGGTAGATCACCAGGTGGGGCGCTCCTGGCGCCAATAGAGGCGCCAGGGTGTTGGAC